>Ga0208119_100147_pt1 | contig 22792 bp, 9 predicted proteins | sample LakWasMet51_LOW8_2_FD_183887 | JGI IMG/M metagenome (GOLD analysis project Ga0208119, IMG submission 183887) | Freshwater sediment methanotrophic microbial communities from Lake Washington under simulated oxygen tension - Sediment Metagenome... | ecosystem: Environmental > Aquatic > Freshwater >... | reverse complement strand
TACTGGAGGCACTTGGGGGATATTGCCTGCTTTTCAAATGCCAGGCGTTATTATGACGGCTCTTTATTTTGCAGCCGATGAAGATGAGGCGAATCGCCTTATTAGTCTCGCGTTGAGTGAAATGAAAGTAATCAATTTGACGGCTGGTATTGAGACAAATAATGTCGATTTGTTGATTTTGGACGATTTGAAAAAGCTCAGTGCGGATTACCGAAACTGGCTTCAATGCTATGTGGAACAGGGTTACTATCATGCTATGCGGGAGCCTTTTTTAGCATTGCAAAAAGCTTACGAAAAGTTTGCCAAAAGAGTTCTCGATACCAACATCATGGGCAGCGAAGAATTGCTACGCAGATTTTATAAAGCGTTTTTATTGGTTGACGATCGAATGAATCCCAATGATGGTTATTTACGCTCAGCCGTAGCTTGGGGTATTAGTCCGCCTGTTTTAGAACTGACTCATGCACGAGATCGGTTTTTATGCGACAGCTTTCCCGAAGTCGTTGGTGAGCATTTAATTAATGGAAATGGTAAAGCAACACTGGATAGGCTGTTAAATTTAGTTGAAATTCACCGTCCATTGGCAGCATTAGTCGTTGATGCTCAGAGACAATTATCTGCAAAAGTAAAATCTTTTGGTCTTGTACATTATCTTGGTACACCGCCTTCGACTGAAAAATGTTTAGCCGTACAGACTTTGTTGCGTGAAGAAGAAAACGATGACGATGATGATATAGCCGATGTTGTTAGACCAACAGAAGAAAGTGAAGTGGTGGTTAGAGTTTTAACCGACTATCTGTCGCTTTATCCTTTTGCTGAGGATGGTTTACGCATACTGGCTGTTCATGTTGAAGAGTTAGCAATTATTTTGTCGGGTGTTGATCTGTTTTTGCGTGAGTATCTAAAACGCAGTTCTAGTGATTGGTCAGCGTTTCACTGTGAAGTCATGGTCTATTCTACTTCGTCCTCTCCACTTGCTGTAGAAAATCGATTGACTGCTTGGCGTGATCAAGTCATGGAAGCGCATCGTGAACAAGGTCGTCCAGTAATTTTGTCAGTTGCGCATAACTTCGCGCCTACACGCGAAAAAATGGTGGCGTTGCTCAAGAAAGAAACCCGTTTATATGATGTAGCGTTTTTGTTTCAATTTTTGGCAGGTGGACTGACAGGTGAAGCTGAATCGGCATTGCCTTTTGAGTATGATTTTAATGCGAACAATATCAGTAAATTTCCCATTTGCGAATACCCACGCCCGATTCAACAAGGCGATAAATTTCGCAGACAAAGTCTTTTAAGCAATCGTAGATTACGCATTCAAACCCGCCATGCCGATCTTTCAGCGCGATTACGTCATCCGCAAAATCCTAATGGTGAACATCTTATTTTTGGTGAAGTGGATTACCAACCTTGGCAAGAAGTGGTTGAAACAATGCACAGCAAAGCGCAATGGGTAGTTTGTATTGATCCTTTTGTTGATAAGCGTTTGCTTGCAAGTAGTGATACGCATGGTCAACGTAAGATTGTCGGCTTTACTTCTGGTCTAGGAGCTTACGGCGAATTGAATTTATCCATTTCAACCGAACAAGATACGCTATCTCAATTAACGGACATGGTTAAAAATCATTTAATCGGTTTGTTACCGTTTCAACAAGGTCATGGCAGTTTCGAAACAATGGCGGTCAATGTAGTAAACGAGGCAGAAGAAATAATTGGACTGTCTTCATTGCGTGCTGTCGTTGGTGAAGGGGAAAAAATACGCGAGGTAGTGGGATTTTCTGCGGTTAGACGGGCATTGATGAAACCTTCAAAAGCAGTAATGACACAGCTTTTGCCTATTGATTCATTGCTACATTGGTTTAAGGACAGTCATGTCCCCCATCGTCCAGATTTACTTCAGTTATCACTGATAATGCGTGAAAACGATATACCGTTAATTCACGCTGTATTGATTGAGTGTAAGTTTGCTCAGCAAAATACAGCTCATATCGAGAAGGCACGAGAACAAATTGAAGATGGCTTGAGTCATTTAACACAACTTTTTGTGCCAAATCGTGGCGATATTCTTAGGGTAAGTTTTGATAGACGCTATTGGTGGGCTCAGTTACAACGCTCAATTACTTCACGTTCTATGATTTCTATGTCGGACAAAGATAGAAAAAAACTTGATGTTGCCTTGGAACAGGTGGCAGAGGGTTATTACGAAATTCATTGGCAATCGGCAATTTTTACTTTCTGGAATGATGATTCTAGCTTGGATGCAAAGTTAGCAAATATTCCAATGCGACAAGGCGTAGTTTTACCACCTTTACGAGTTCCAGATGGTTTTGCAATCAATCATATTGCAATAGGCTATCAAGGGTTAACATCGTTGTTTTTAAACCAACAGGATGCCATAACAAAGGTAGATATAACATCGCAACCAATTTCGGTGAGAGCGGAAATCCAGTGCGATACTTCTAAATATTCCACTGGCAAGTTGAATCAAGATCAAGTAAAGATAGAAGGAACCGAAGTATCTGTTGATGATGAGTTTGAAAAGGATAAGTTGGATACATTCATAACTTCTGCAACAGTAAACAGTAATACATCATCTGAATCGGTTGATTCTAAAAGCTCTGATAATGAACAAAGCGTTCATCCATCTATTATTACTTCTACCTTTAGCCCCGTACCCGATAAGCTTTTGATTGGTGACAAAAGTAATGGTGAACCTGTTTATTGGCATTATGGTCATCCGCAATTGGCTAATCGGCATATGCTGTTATTTGGTGCGTCTGGGTCAGGGAAAACTTACGGCATTCAATGTTTACTAGCAGAAATGGCAAAGGCTAGTATGCGTTCACTCATCATCGATTACACCGATGGTTTTCTCCCTCAACAAGTTGAATCGCGTTTTACTGAAGCAACTAAAGTACAAAATCATTTTGTAATAACCGATAAGCTGCCGCTGAATCCGTTTAGACGACAACTGCAAGTCATAGACCCTTCAATACCAGCAATTGAAGAAAGCCCTTATCAAGTTGCCTCAAGAATAACGAGTATTTTTACCTCAGTCTACGAGACTATGGGAGATCAGCAATCTTCGGCATTAATGCGCGTTTTAGAAGCAGGAATCGAAGAAAATGCTAATTTTTCTTTGAATAGTATATTGGATCGTTTGAGAACAAGTAGTCAGTATGGAGAAAGTCTAGCTAATAAATTAGAGCCGTTTATAAAATCTCAACCATTTCGTGAAGGTACTGATTCTGCTTGGGAACAGATGCTAACTACACCTACTAATTGGGTTCATGTATTGCAACTCAAGGGGTTGGCACGAGAAATTCAGAAATTGGTTACTGAGTTTGTGTTATGGGACTTATATGATTACGCAAGTAATAATGGGAATAAAAACAGACCTATTCCCATCGTATTGGATGAAATACAAAATTTGGATCATCGTAGTGATTCACCTATCGATAAAATGCTAAGGGAGGGTCGTAAATTTGGATTGTCGCTGATTTTGGCAACACAAACGACTAGCCAGTTTGACCAAGAACAACGCGACCGTTTATTTCAAGCGGGTCATAAACTCTTTTTTAAACCCGCTAACACAGAAATTAATCGTTTTGCTGATTTACTCAGTGTGGCTACTGGTATTTCCAAGAATGACTGGGGTGAACGTTTAGCAAAGTTACAAAAAGGACAATGCTGGTCATTAGGAGCTGTACTTAGCTCTAGCGGTAATTTAAAAGATAAAGCCGAGTTAGTTTCAGTGACTTCGCTAGAAGCGCGTGATTTGTGAGGCTAACAGATGAGATGCCCTGAAATAAAATCACTGTCTTTGCCACTCAATTTCCCTCAGACTTTTTTGCCAGAAAGGCGATTATTAGCTCAATTACTGCCCTTTGCCGCACGAAGCGGTCAAGGCGATAAGGTTTCAATTGGTTCTCAAACGGGCATTCCAACAGGTAAAAGCACTGGAAAAGTCGAACCCATGATTTACTATGCCCATGGCATGGGGTTAATGACGGTGAGGAAGGAATCCAGTATTTGGCAGCTTGGCTTGACACCATTGGGCCATGTTGTTTTACAGGAAGACCCTTTTTTGAGCGAACCCCAAACCTTATGGTTACTTCACTTGATGTTGTGCCGACGTTATATGTTGTCATCACCGGCGACTGGCATTGCTGACGCCTGGTTTGCACTCTTTGCGGAAGGTGGTTTCCGCCTCGGTGGAAGCTTTAAACAAGCGAGTTTATTGGATTTTTTGGTTGATCGGCATGGCGAAAAAAGTTATCTGAAATCACTTTCTGGAGTGGTGGTACGTAGTTATCTCGAAGATAGCTGCTTAGGTCATATCGGAGTGTTACAGCAAGCAGAAGATGAGACCTTAATCCGTCAAAGCGCTCCTTTTGAAAAAGTGTTTTTCCCTGTCTATGCCTCCTATCTATATTTAGTATGGGACGATCTGTTTTATTCTGATAATCAAATTTCTTTGGATTGCTTCTCCCAACAAAGCCGCTGTTTTTTAATTATGGGTTGGGACGAGTCCATGATTGGCCGTTGGCTGGATTGGATGACGGATAACGGGATTATTCAGGTAGATCGATATACCGGAACCCCTATGCTTTTACGCTTACAAAGTACAGAACAGGTTTTAGCAGCTATTTATAGTGAACTTATTTAATACGGATAACACAAGGAATTAGTTTTATGAAAGTTGGAGATCTGGTTAGTTTTCATACCGAGCATTTTTTTGAAGGTGCTGTACAACTTCGTTGGGTGGATGAGCGTCCGACTCAGGCGGAAAAAGCTGCTGAGGCATTTGTTTTTCATGGGCCACGTTACCATGGTGCGGGCGATGCTGAAAGCGATGGTATAGAAGGAGGCTATCGACTTAAAGACAGCGTTAGCTTTGTACGCGATCTCCTTGGCTCAATACATGCCGGATTGCGTGGCGAAGAGGTTAATCCCTATTGGCTAGTTGTCGCTGGCTATGGTTCGGGTAAGTCTCACTTGGCGCTAACTAGCGCTACTCTTCTGGGAAATCCACAAGGCGTTACTGCGAATAAAATAGTTGCGAATATCACGCAAGCTGACGCTGATATTGGCAAGACTATTCAAGCTGACGTGGCTAAGTTAGTAAAACCAGTATTGGTTTTAACACTAGATGGTATGGCTGGGTTTCATCTCGGAAATGCTTTAAGTCGTGCAGTAATGACTCAATTACGCCGTTATGGAGTCGATGCTGGTGCAATTCGGGCGTTGTCGCCAAGATTTCAATCGGCTGAGCAATTTGTCGAACGGAATTTTGCTTTTCGTGCTGAAAGTTTTGCATCACGACTTTCTGGGCTGAATGCTGAAGATATATGTGCACGCTTACGCGATAACGATGAAACTATCTACAACGAAGTTGACGCCTTATATTCTGAAGCTAATGGCACTCCTATTCCTGTAGTAGGACAGGAGTCGGCACAAGAACTGATCAATACACTGTGTGATGTTTATTGTGCCGAAGATGGTGCTTTTTCAAGCGTTGTTATTTTGTTTGATGAATTTGGACGTTATCTGGAATATGCTGCGGAGAAGCCTCTTCTTGCAGGCGATGCAGCACTACAGCAAATATTTCAGGGCGTTCAAGATAATAGTTCAAAAGTACGATTCATTGGTTTTATTCAATATGAATTGAAGGCTTATTTAAAGCGTTTTGGGAGTGCTGATCTTCGGCAATTACAACGCTATATTACTCGTTTTGATTCCGCTCAGAAATGGTACTTATCAACAAATCTGGAAACGCTTTTTGCGCACATGATTGGCAAAGAGCAACCTGCATTAACTCAAGTTTGGCAAGAGGGTGGAGCGGATAGGCTATGCCATGAAAGTTGGCAAAGGATGAGTGGCGCCTTGCCTGGGTACAGCAGATTTCCGGTTTGGAGTGATCCTGAGCGTTTTAATCGTGTCATTGCACAAGGTTGTTGGCCTCTTCATCCCTTAGCTACTTGGTTTTTAACTCGACAACGCGATGTCGTGCAATCTCGTTCAGCCTTGACTTTCATTAAGGAGATGATCGAACGAATTTCTCCTGAGAGTGCTTTAAGAAGCGGACGTCTACGTCAAGTTAGTGCTGCTGAACTGATATTAAGCAGCATGTTACCCGAAATGATTGCAGCGGAACGTGAATCTGGAAGTGCTGTTGCTGAAACCTTGCAATTATTATTAGAAAAATTTTCGACACATCTAAGTCATGAGCAGCGCCAAGTGTTAGCAGGGGTTGCTATCTTGGAGAAAATGCGTGTTGGCAAACAAAGCCAAAATAATATGGATTATTTGTTGTGTGAAGCCACTGCACTAACAACAGTATCGTTATCGAATGCGTTGCAAGCTCTAAGCCAAGACCTCGGCGCTATTGAATGGAATCGCGATCTCGGCCAGTATGAACTGATTGCCGATGCATCGACCCGTGGCCAATTTCAACAGTGGTTACGAAAACAACAAGGCAAACTTACAGCCGATGCCATCCGCGATCTATTCGTAAGGCGAGGTGCTACCGACACCGAATTAGGTAATATTGGAACAGATTTTGCCATACGCAATGACATTTCAACACAGGAATGGCATTTCGAAGCTCAATTTGCCCACAGCCATATTCTTGAGAAGATCATTCAACGGGTCTTTCAAGATTGGGGGCAAGCTTCAGCACCTACGGAAGCAAAAGGTAAAGTGATCTATGTTTATATCCATTCGGATGAAGACATAATTCAAATCGAGACGAAAATAAACAGTGTATTTTCTTCGGAGCTAACGCGTACCAGCTATAAATTAGCACCGATTTGGATCGTAGTTGTATCTGATCAAGATGGGACATTAGCGGATCATATCGGTCGTCTCCATTTGTTTGATGAACAGATGAGCCTAGAGGATCGTGAACGTTTTCGCCGTTTTGTACCGGAAGAAATAGAACGCAGTCGGCAGGCCCTTAAGGAGGGATCACAAGAAGCCATTAAAAGGCGGTTGTTTTGGGTTGCCGGTTTCCAAGATATTCCTGAAGGACGGTTAAAACAAGTCGGAGACGCAATTTTTAGTAAGGTTTATCCTCATGCATTACCTTTTCCATTCGATGGTTTTGCAACCACTGCGGGTGGAGGTGCAGCCGATTGCGCTCAACTAACAAGAAGTTTGGTCGTCCGTCAGGTTGATGGTAATTGGGTACAAGCTCAACCTAAGCGATTGCAAAATCGAGTGACTTCTTTATTGGTTCGTAGTTGGAAAGCACTTTCTTCTAATGGCAAGTTGACGGAGCCGGTTGAACCTAATGTAAAAGCCGCTTTTGAATGGCTACAGCAAAGTCATCAGGATGATCCGAAGCTTACGCTTTACATGTCTTTCAAAGCTTTAATTGCTCCCCCTTATGGGATGAATGCAGCATCGGCTGGGTTAATGTTGGGATTAATGCTGGGCGGTGTAAGTCCTCCTCGGCGTATAGAGCGTAAAGGGGAGATGATCGCTTCAAGTGATTGGGTAAATGAGGCATTTCCAGCTCAAAAGGGTCGTCATTTTCTTGAAAAGTCCATACTTGAACAAAGTACACTTAGATTTTTATCTGAAGATTCTGAAGGACGGTGGCGTAGCTTACTGAACCGTTGGGAGATGGAGAAAAACTACCAAACTATATGTGATATAGCTAAGGAAGCTGCGCAAACCAAGAAAATTGATCCTTTACCTGAAATCTTGGAGGGTACCTACCGCTACTTGCGAGACCATGCTGAGCAAATATCACTGCTGCTTAAAGACGCAAAAGATGAGCTAGATCAGTTGGAACGCAATATTGAAAGAGCGGAACGCCAGAATGCAGTTGGCGAACTGCTAAAAGCAGGAACACGGTTGATCAAAAAAAGGCAAATGATGGAAGATGAAGAGTGTTGGCCTGAGCAGTTTATTCGTGATGGTGACGTTTTGTTATCCATGATTCATCAAATTTTATCAGGGGTTCTGCATGATTGGATGCCTCGTCAAAGTTGCAATTCTACGGTTCAAGTCGGTGAATTTCGTCATCGAATGGAAAAAACTGTCGAAAGTCTTAAGCTGCTTGGATTTAAAACAGAAGCCCAGATTCTGGAAGTACAAGTGCAGCACAGCATCTCTCAGGTTGAAGCAAAACAGAAGTTCTCGTTGACGCTCGCCGAAAGCGAAGACTATCCGCGTCAGTCCGGTCCAACTGAATCTACTCCTGTACGGGATTTACGGGATGCGATTACCAAAGGTGATGATCTTATTAAAGGGGTTCAAGGAGCGCATTCAGTTCTCAAAGCTGACGAAATAAACGCTCGCATCAAGGCTATTGAGACTCGTCAAAATCGGTTACGCGAAATGGTAAAGCGCCATAGTACGACTCTCGGCGACTTATTCAGTCTGACCCTTGAAACCGAAGGAACTTTACGAGATACGTTAGTAAAGGCGAATCGACTAAAAGATATATTCGTTGGAACGTCTGATGAAAGTGAGGTGGCCGATATTGTTACTCAATTAGAGCGAATTCTCACCGATTTAGCGGCATGGGAAAGTATTGATGTTAGTCCTGAACGACTGGATGAGTTGTTAAAACAACAGACTCAACGCCAGGTTAGCGATTTAAAAGACTTTTTAGAGGCTAAAGAAATTGAGTCGGCTTGGGATCTCGGAGCAATCTATGATTCGTTAGCTAAGGAACGAATTGACGCGGCTCAAAAATGCTCTACAGATTGGTTAGCGCCGAGAACGAAGCTTACCGAACAGATTAATTCGTTTGATCTAAGTCGCTGTGTTGCTCTTGAAAAAGAACTTATAGCTGCCCCTGAATATTTATCTGATGATGGCCGAGCTAAAGTTGAGAATTATCTTATTGCCATTCGAACGCGACATGCTGAATTAAGTGAAGAACTAAGACATTCAAAAATTAATGATTGGCAACAACAGTTTTTTTCATTGGAAAATATACAAAAACTAACAAAATATGAAGCCGAACAATTATTGAAAGTACTGAATAATCCACCAGCAGAATTAACGGCTGGAGAACAAAAGGCACTGCAACCGATTGAGACTCAAATAACCTCCCAGCTCGATAAAATAAGCATAGATGAGATTATCGGTCGAATTGAGCGGTTACCATTTGAGACACAACGTCAACTATTGGCGATACTTACAGAGCGATTGGTTATTGCACTATAACGGTTGCAGTTGCCCATGCCGGTTACTTTTTTAGGTAACCAATTTTAGAACATGCCGAGTTTGGTAAGAAAACTTTTCTTAAGTTTGAAAGTTCCGTTTTCTCGGCACTTGCCGCCCCGTCTCGGTCATCACTAAATCAATATATTCGCCTTTCTGTCCAGGCCCGTAACTAACGTGAATAGGGCGATTATCACCATAAAAGTACAGCCGGTCAAACGGTGTATTCTCGGCAACCCAGTCAGCGACTTCGCGCATATTTTCATCTTCGACAATAAAATCAACAGCTGCGCCCAAACGCGGACAGATTAGGTTATTTTTGGTATTCAGTTCGTGAGCAGCATGTTGGTCGAGTTTAGGCGCAACCCGTTTGTTAATGTGTTTGCCTAATTCATGAGAGCAAAAACCGTAGGTCAGGCCAATCATGCCAAAATACTCAATCACTGGGTCAAGGATGTGCGCGGCTAAATCATGTAGAGCTGTATAAGTATCGGGCTGTTTTGGGCAATTTGATACGCCAGTGGTTTGTTGAGTTTCGCCACATTCAATCAATTGTCGATAAGTCAGATAGCGGCCACAGTGCTTATCGAGTTCTGGAATACTTCGACTGCGAATGAACTCGAAATCGTCAATTTCCCAGCGGGCACTGGCGAGCCTTTCGCGAAATTTATCAGGTTTAGGGCCATAGCCGGTTAAGTCGAACAAATTCAAGGCTTGCAATTGTTCGTCAAAATTTAGTTGTTCGGCATAATGGGGGAATTCTTCATTGATATAGCGGGATTTTAAATATAAATACGTGGGCTCGTACTCTTCGCCATATTGATAGAGATCGAAGGTTTGTTCACGCAAATTAATTTTGACCCGTTCGAATAAACTAGGTAATGGATGATTTTGAAAATCATCGTATCGCATTAAACTGAGTTTACCAGATTGACTATGAATTTTGATTAAATCGGTCTGTTCTATGTCGCCATAGAGTATCGTTGCGCAACCGATATAAATTCGCAATAGTGCAGGTAAGCGTTCTACCATGCTGGTGTGTAGATGCAAAGCATCGTCTTTGTCCAGGTAGCCTAAGCCTTGCTCGGTGGCTTGCTGACAGGCCGATGCGATGAGTTCAGCTTTGCTTATTTGAAATAAAACCGATTGAGCTGTTGCCATGGCGTTTTTATAATCGCCAAAAAATGCTTTGATGTCTTTTTGCAATATTGTTTCTAAGTGTTTATAGGGTCTTCTTTTAGAAAAGGTCTGCAAAGCAAAATAAGTTAGCAAGTCGCCGATACGGCTTTGTCTTGCTTGTTCTAAAATCGCTTCGTCATAATGATCGAGCATAAAGCCCAAGGCTTTATTGACGGTTCCAAAGCTTTGAATTAGCTCTATCAGTTGGGCTATCTCGGTTTTTTCGGGTAAACGTCCCAATTCCAAGGTTTGTTGCCACAGAGGATCAATCAGATGCCTAAAGTTAAGATATTTTTTCTCGTTACGCGATAGCTTGGGTAATGCGGGATTTGATGAGCGGTGCGATAGGCGAAGAACATTCCGGTGACTGCGTTGTCGATTGAGCAAAAAGCGTTGTTCGGCATCTTGGTCTTTAAATATAAAAAAAATGCCTGGTGCGACCGGAATGGCATCCGTTTCTAAGGTGTCACTCAAAAATTCTTTTAACTCTGTTTGCGTAAAGTATTTTTGAAAGGTATTGCGCTGTGTGATTACGCCATCATTAAACGCCAGGCCTCTAAATGCATTTTGATTAACCAGCATCGCCGATACAACTAAGACCTGCTGAGTTAAGCTATAAGCCCCCCGTAATGCCTCAAGACGCTCTTGATAACTTTCGATGACATTGATAACGAACCCCAGATTAACAATATCGGCCGGATGTTTGGGTTGATCTGCTGCATAGTGAGGATCCCAGCCTGAAACTGGAATTGCGTTGGCGGTTAAATTGCGAATATCGTCACCTTTACCGCAACCATAATCGAATACGGTTGATATCCCATCTAAAAAGCCATGCCGAGCCAGGCATTGCATCGGCGCAGACAAGTTGCTGCGAGACAGCGCAGTTAAATGTCTGGCAATGGCTGTGCTTGATGTTGGTTCGAAGGATTGCTGCTCATCATTAGTTTCCAAATTACCAATTGGTACAAATTGATGATCAACAAGTTGAAAGCCTTTTTCGGCAATCAGGTTTTCCCAAGCTTGTTTAAAGCCAATATGAATGGGATTTTCGAATAGACCGAGCTGTTCGGCGGTCGCTGTCAGTTCGCGAAATGGCGGGCTGTGCGGATCATCCTGGCTAAGCAGTAATTCTTTACGGTGCAGAATGGGGGGATTCAATGAGGCCTGATAGCTACGTTTTTCGACACGCTTGAACTTCAGGTCAATACGATGGCTTTTCTCTAGCGCTGGAAAAGGATCGTTAAAAAAGCCCGGATACCACAATAATGACAGCGCCTGACCATTAATATCATATTTCACAATATTGTAATCAGTACCCGCTTGTAAGCTGGCCAATTTTTCCGCTTCGGCGATATGCTGCTGCACTTGCGTATTTTGCGCAGTCGTTAAACTGCTGTGCCAATAAAAATTGTTAATGACTTTTTTACCCAGCATATTGTCACCCTACTCCAATGCAAGTTGCCTTAAGCGGGTAACTTCTTCACAAATGCGCTGCCCTGCCTGTTGAATGTCTGTTTCAGTCGTGTACCGGCCAAAACTGATTCTCACTGCGCTATAGAGTCTGTCGCCCTCAATTCCCATAGCTCTGAGCACATGTGACGCCTCAATAGCGCCGCTATTACAAGCTGATCCTGATGCAATAGCCATATCATCTCTTAACGCGATAATTAAAGAATCAGAGCCCACTTGATCAAAACTGACGTTAACTATATTGGGCAACTTATGTTTTTGATCACCGTTGAAATGGACGCCTTCAAGTTGAGTGAGTTGGTCAACTAAAATCTTCTCCAGGCGTATGCTGTGTTGATAGTCACTCAACATTAAGTCATGTGCGATTCTAATAGCAGTAGCCATACCTATTATTTGATGAGTAGGTAATGTACCAGGGCGAAGACCGAATTCTTGTCCGCCGCCATGCAACAATGGCGTTAAATTTGTTTGTTTTCTATTACGAACATACAGACAGCCAATACCTTTGGGCCCATAAAGCTTATGTGCTGAAATGGATAACAAATCTATTGGAGTTTTAGTCAGGTCAATCTTCACCTTACCAGCACTTTGTGCAGCATCAACATGAAAAAACAGGTCTTTATCTTTGAGAGCTTGGGCGATTAGATCAATATCTTGAATAACCCCAGTCTCATTATTGACGTGCATCAGGGAAACAAGGATGGTCTCGTCAGTCAGGGCATCAAAAATGCAATCAATACTCAACCGTCCATTGTGGTCGGGTCGTAGGAAAGTGACTTTAAAACCGATGCTCTCAAGGTATTTACAGGTATCCAATACAGCTTTGTGTTCGCTAGCTGATGTAATGATGTGGTTGCCCTTGTTTTGATAGCTAAGAGCAATTCCTTTGATAGCAAGGTTGTCCGATTCAGTTGCGCTTGATGTAAAAATCAGATCGTTCGATTTGCAATTCAATAAGTTTGCGATTTCAGAGCGAGCCCCCTCAACCAAGGCATTGGCTCGCTCACCAAATCCATGTTGCAAGGAAGCGGGGTTAGCGAATTCCCCATCCACTGTTAAACATTGCGCCATAGTCGCAACAGCTTCTGGTGCCATGGGTGTTGTTGCTGCATAATCGAGATAAATTTGGGTATTCAAAACAGGTTTTTAATAGTTAAGAACTAAAGTTACGGAGCTAAAAATATCAAATAAGCATTTGATGAATAAGTAAGTATGCGGCCTATAGAGGTATAATTTTTGGAGGCTTGAAAAAACCTAACCATACACCAATGGAACTCTCATGAATCGTGCCACAAAAAACTACTTTACCATACTTAGCGTTACCAGATTGTCACCCTCTGCTCCTCAGCGGTTCAATCGCCAGATCGAACAGCATGATATGATTTGCAGGATAATATCAGCAAGTTCGTTAGGGGGAAATGTCTCACCGCATTAACACGACGCTCTGGCAGAATTTACCCAGGTAGAATGTTGAAATTCGGGAAGTTCTACTGATTGTGCTAACTATTCCATCCTTGATTGAGAAGGAATTCAAATTAGTTATCTCGCATTGATGAGTGAATAAGTTAATTAGTATACATACTGACGGCACACGCTGCGGATCGCTTTGCCATTGTCCTTGCGGAAGCGTGCAATGGTCTTGAAGTCAGGCATCAGCCGGGAGGTCAGCCACATGAGTTCAAGGTTGCGTTGTGTTTCCAACTCAAGGCGGCGAGTTGATTGAATGCGGTTGAAGTAACCGTAGATATAAATCTTCAGAAGCGTGGCGGGAGGGTAAGAAGGTCGGCCTGTAGCCTCGGGTTCAATGCCTTCAAAACCCAGCTTACCAAGATCCAGTCCATCAACAAAACCTCGATCAAAGCTTTGCATAACGGCAAAAACCGGCAAGTCGAGAATCTCCCCAATAAGCAGTCACTCGATCAGATTTTGAGGCTAGCCAGATCCAAAAGCAGACAGTCCCGCCGCTACCCAATATCATCTATCTGTACTATCATTACATATGCAGACACACAAACACGCTTTTGAAAACCACTGTGTTCACGCTGGCGCTTCTCTAGCGCGGTATTTCATTAGCATAGCGGTATCAGCTATTGCACACGGTAAGAATTATTTTCATCGAACCGCCGTGTATGTGATCCATACGCACGGAGGTGTGGGAGGGGGAAGGCCGCGAGGCTTTCTCCTATCCCAAAAATAGGCACCCACACGACCCACCGATCTGGCACATGACGCGTAAGGAATTCCATGGCAAAGACTGCGCACAAGAACAACGAAACCACCGCCCCCATCGGCTTCGTTGCTAAGCTATGGGCCGTCAACGCGCTACGCAACAATATGGATGAGACCGAGTACAAGTACATCGTCCTCGGCACGCAAGCTGGCGTAAATAAATTCGAATCTTCATCTGCCGGTATAAAAAGATGAACGCCGAACAGATCATTGGCCCTCACCCTCTTCCTCCGCACCCATGCGGTATTCACTTGGCTGCCACAGACCAAAACACCGCGCACAGTGTTCCGTATCGTGTGCTCGACAATGGGCCTCTTCAACCGGCCGGATTCACTGCTGCAATGACTCAGTGGATTATCAACCATCACCTCAGCCCCGAAACTATTGAGCGTGATCGAATTCGCCGCGAAGCGTTAGCGAGACAGGGATTGGTTGATCCTGCACAGCGATTCCCAATCAATGCAAGCACTCAGAAAGGAAATTGGGCGGAGATATTACTTGCGGAGTATATGGCGGCCTCTAGCAATGCTCTACTTCCGGTATATCGTCTCCGCTACAACCCGAACGTAGATCAGTCAATGAAGGGGGACGATGTCCTTGTGTTCGACCTTGATTCCAATCCTGTGAGAGTATTAGTCGGTGAGGCGAAGTTCCGATCGACTCCATCAAAGCAGGTCATTGATGACCTTATTTATTCACTGGAAAAGTCACATTCCGGGAATATACCTGCGTCGCTTCAGTTCGTTGCTGATCGTTTGTTTGATTCAGGGAAAAGCGTGTTGGGTGCAAGGGTGGCGGAGTGTAATACACTCTTTGCTCAAGGCCACCTTCAACTGGACTACATTGGCCTTTTAGTGAGCAGCGAGAAAACGCATTCTCATATGCAGAAGAACGCACAATCAAGTGTCCCTCGATTAGCTGTGATGTCGCTTTCCCTAGCCAATCCATGTGTTTTTGTGACAGATTCCTATGCAGGGGCGGCAGCGCTAATATGAGCCTCCCTATCGAAAACGCTCGGCTTTTAGCGCAGTCTATGCGGACGGTAAGCATTCGAAATCTGATCGCACAATCCAAGGCCAAGCAGGTGTTGCGGGAAGTCCGTGAAATCCCCGGAAATTTTCCCGACTTTATAGCAGACCTTGATGATCGGGTTACATTCGTTGCATATGCATTGCTAGCCGCTGGATGCAGTCTGATTGAACTGGGCAAAACCACCGAGGGCCATATTGAGCTGCATGCAGCCGCAGATATTCTTGAATCTGCACACCGAACCGAGATCGGTGAAGAGCCAGCCAATGCACTCCATTGTTTGATTGGTGCGATGGCCTTTTATGCATGTGGTCAATATTCACGAGCATTCGTGCTGATCAAAAACGTGGAAGAAGTCACTCCTGCGGCTGGGATCATTGCATCCTTTTTGCGGAAGGATCGCCCTCGTCTGATTTCTAAATTGAATGCGGTTTTGTTGCCTCCACCACCCGAGTTTGATGACTCTAATCAATTCGATGATTGGGCCTTGACAGTCTGTCTGGCAAGGGCAGTTTCGCTTGTCACCGAACACGCCATTTCTGGACAAACGGAACTTCTTGCGAATGCGGATGCTGTCCTTCGCGATACAATGCTAATAAGTGAAGGTGGTTCACATCCAGCCTTCTGGTGGCTTGCCCGCCTGTTACAGCTCATGCTCAAGGACTATTGCAACGGGGCATTATGGTTGGTGCTGCCACCTTACTTCGGTCCGGATGGGAAAGCGCAAGTGGAAAGTTACGTAAAGCTACTAGCCTTTCTGAAACCACCTGTAATCGAACTTTGGCAGTCACAGACTGCCGCGCTTAATCTTGCCCTGAATTCACAAAATCGAGGAGGGGTAATCAATCTTCGAACCAGCGCAGGAAAGACTAGGGTCGCGGAACTGGCAATCCTCTACACCCTAAAATCTGATCAAAACGCAAAGGTACTCTATCTCGCACCTTTCCGGTCGCTTGCCTTTGAGCTGGAGAGAACCTTCAGTAAAACTCTCTCGCCACTCGGATACCATGTTTCACACCTTTATGGAGGTTCACGTTTCAGTGGGGTAGACAGAGAACTGGTAAATGAAGGCCACATCACTATTGCGACTCCTGAAAAAGCAAAGGCGATGCTCCGAGCAGCACCAGAACTTTTTGAGTCTGTGAAGCTTGTTGTAATTGATGAAGGCCATCTTCTCGGAGACAACGAGCGCAATGTCCGGAATGAGCTTTTCCTTGAGCACTTGCGACTATTGGCTCGCCAACGTGGCGCAAGGATATTGCTGCTATCGGCTGTTCTTCCCAATGCTGAGGACTTGGCCGCTTGGGTTGGGGGTAATGTTGATGCGCTGGTAAAATCGAATTGGAAACCATCTGCTGAGCGATTTGGGACGCTTCGATGGAGGAAGTCAGGTGTTTCAATTGAGTGGTTGGGAGGCGAACGTTGCTTCAACCCTCACTTCATTGAATTCAAGGATGTGCCCAAAGGGAAAAAGATGACCCGCACGTTTCCTGGAAGCAAGACTGAAGCTGTGGCTGCGACAGCCGCTCGACTTGCTGAACTCGGACCAGTCTTGATTTTCGCGGGCCAAGCTAGATGGGTGCCGTCAATGGCAAAGGCAGTCTTGCTTGCTTTCGGTCAGAACGCACCCGCCCATCCTTGGCCGGAGACTGAATGGAGGATTCTTGAAGCGGTATGCAAAGAAGAGCTTGGCGACGATTCTTTCGAGATCACTGCTGCTCGTGTTGGAGTAATTTGCCACAGCAATAAGCTGCCCCCTCAAGTGAGAATTTCTGTCGAGAAGTTGATTGCAAAGTGTCCGCCACGAATAATCGTGGCAACCACTACGCTGGGCCAAGGTGTTAACATCGGGATTTCGTCAGTGATCATCGCGTCGACTTGGATAGGACAAACTCAGATCAGTAAACGTGATTTTTGGAATATCTGCGGACGCGCGGGTCGGGCGTTTGTTGATGGTGAAGGTAAAATCCTTTTTGCGATCGACGGCACACGAAACGCGTGGCATGTGCGAAATGATGAGGCAACTGCGGCAGGCTACTTTGATATTGCTCATCTCGACCAAGTGGAGAGTGGCTTGCTTCAAATAGTCCGGTATCTACACCAGCTCGCGGCTAAAGCTGGGATATCGTTTGAAACTCTTTTGGAATTGGTAGCGAATGACAGTTTTGATCGTTGCGGCCAGGAAAAAGCTGAGATTGAGGACTTGGTCGATTGGATTGACGACCAACTGTTGGCCTTGCATGTCGCATACAAGGGAGATGACTCAACCCTAATCGTCGACTGGGTAGATGATGCATTTCGAGATTCTCTTGCAGCCATTCAAGAAAGGCGCAGGAATGAACTCGGCCAAGATGACCAATTACTCGTTTTCTTGAAGGCCAGAGTAGCTGGTGTATTGCACAAGGTTGCATCACCCGATGCACGGCGGGCGGTTATTGCGTCTGGACTACCGCTGTCAGTCGGCATTGTCACGTTCAATCAGTTGAATGTTTTTCGCGAGATGGTGGATCGTTATTTGAATGCCGACACCAATGAAGACGCGCTGAGCGATTTGGTTCTTGAGTTCGAGGCCTGGGCTCGCGAGAATGCAAATAGCATCATCAATGGAATGCCAGATCAGGAGCAGTTGAACAAAATCCGCCCTCAATGGCTTGGCGGCAGCTCGTTGTGTAAGATCGTCGAGACGTGTGGTGATGAGTCCACCAACATTTGCACTGAACTCTATGGATACCAGCTACCGTGGCTTTTTCATTCGGTTGCGCAACAACTCGACAAATTAGCTGAAGAGAACCGAGTTGAAGTACTTTCCAAGGTAGGACTTCTCGTTGAACTTGGCTTACCAACGGAAGCTGCTGCCAAAGTATTTTTGGCAGGTGTGCGGTCCCGCACAGCAGCAATCGAGTTGAGCCGTTTCGTAATTAATCCAGCCGCGAGCATCACAGAGATTCGTAAAGCTCTGTTGGATTCTGCCACAGTCTCAGCACTTTCTTCCTCTGTGTCGGCATCGACTCTCGAATGGCTTCAGCTTCTTTCGGCGGAACACGGTGCTCCAGAAGTCGCTCCACCTCAATGCGCAAGATTCCGCTTAGAATCAGAAGTACCAGATGAAGTAACTACTCTTCATGTGCGCCAACTGATGCCGCAGAGCTCCATTTTTCTGTGTTCGACTGACGCGCAGTTCAAATTCGCGGTGAGAGCAACAGAGGTACTGCCCTTCGATAAATTTGCGGACGACCCGCGCTTCGTCTTTTCCCGAGATGGTGACACGTGGGTTCAACAGTGCCGAGATCCGCGTATCTAGCGGTTTCAGGGTTGTTCGGAGATGTTTGTTGTTCAAAGTACAATTGTCTCTGGTTGGGGTGTCTGCGTGCTTAACCAATCAACAAGTACGCAAGCGATAAAAACCGCTTGCGTCAGTTATGTCAAACGTTGAACGTTCGCTTCCGAACCGAGCTACTTCCGCTTGGGTCGAAAGCCGACATTGCAACTCCTCCAATACCCGATACTAACGACCACAACACGTTGAGTATAACGTCCGGTGTAATTGATTATCTTGGATTGCAGATTTCACTGAAAGAGTCAGTTATCCAAATTTTACCTTTTCGGGGGTTGGGCAAAAATAGCCATAACGGAAAAGGCGAGCAGGCTGTTTTTTTGATGGTTTTTTCAACCAAACCTATTTGGATTCTTTTGCAGCAATCTGCAAAAGAAGCTGGCCTTTTCCATTTGTTTAAGACTGTTCACCTTGCACCGTTCTAGTCCAGGATTGACAACAATAATCGCCAAGGCCTGCGCCCGCGATATGGCAACGTTGAGCCGGTTGATGTCAAAAACGAAATCGATACCCCTTGAAGACTCATCGACATCGCTCACCGACATGGAAATAATCACAACCGGCGCTTCCTGGCCCTGAAACTTGTCAATCGTTCCAATAGCACATTCTCCATTGATCCGTTCCCGTAATAGATTAACCTGCATGTTGTATGGCGCAACCACCATAATATCGTCGTCGGTTATCAACCTCCTTTCGCTGTGCTTGTCGGTAAAGAATCCTGTCCTCAGCTCATTAATCAAATCATAGATAACAGCGACTTCTTCTTCGCTGCTTTGCCTGTTACCGTCATGCTCAACATTGACCACCATGATGCCATGTGCTTCAGTTATCAGACTCCTGTTCGGAATACTAATCTTTTGGCGGTTATTGTTTTGTGCGGCCTGTAGTTTTCCTTCGTAGACCACCTCGGATAAAGGCAGGCAGACATCAGGATGCATTCTGTACGTCCTTTCCAGGAAGATGCCTTGGGTTTCGTGGACAACACCGTCACTACCCAGGATGTACTCAAGCGCTGAAGAACCGGCATCCACCGGATGAGATCCTTGGATCGGCTGCTCAAGTTGCATCTGATCGCCCATTAACACAATGTTCTTTGCTGCGCCCGCCACAGCGATCAAATTTGCCAACGCGACTTGACTGGCTTCGTCCACAAACAAGTAGTCCACAGGGGATTCAAATGCGACACTGCCCGCGAAGGCATACGCCGTAGCTCCGACGACTGCAATTGACTCATACGGCTCCTTTTTCGTAAAGCTCATGGTCGGCCTGTAAAGATAATTCGGGTAATCGGCTTCACTGTACTTTTCCTTGAACTCAATCTGGTTTCCGCCGAATCCGCCGACTTTGGCAATACGGGCATTACCGATGAGTTCGTGTAATGAATCCAGCAAATTTAGAATAGCTGCATGGCTGTTGGACATAATGCCTATGCGTTTTCCGTCTTGGACGAGCGCACGAATAACATGCTTGGCCGTGAATGTTTTCCCTGCCCCTGGTGGCCCTTGGATACACAAGCAGCTCTCATCCATTGCCCGCACTGCGGCAATAATGGCATTGAGATAAACATCGTCTTCCGGGTATTTCTCGCGGTTGATCGGTAAATAAGGGTTGCCATCTTTGAATACGGGCTTGCTTCTGCCTAGAATGGCGTTGTGTGTCCTAGGCAGCGCTTGATTGAACAGCGCATCGGAAACTTCACACAACCGGGTTTCAAGTGTTTCTGTATTAATGTAGGGCTCATCGGCGAATAGCGTAATGGTACCGATTTCCGTTTCGACACCCTCTGTTGTGCTCATTACGAATTCAACGACGCCGTCCTGTTCGGACTCACTAAACTTGATCGATTTAACTTTCTCGCTCGACTCCCTGATGCTGGCTGTAGCGAATTTGTCTTTCCGCACTGGTTGTTTGATGTCGAAATGACCAGTGATCTTAATCCCGTCGTCGACACGCTCGCTGTCTTTAATTTCAATATTGTGCACACAGGTATCATCATCGAATAATGCGTCATCTGACTTTTCTAGTCGCTCAAAATAGGCCCATATTTTCGGTTTGCGCTCTCTATTGTGAAAACCCAGTAACGCCATCATTAATAGGGCTTTGGGATCATTTTTCAGCTGTTCATCGGCATCAAAACGATCAATCAGTCGTTCCTGCCAATCCTTCAGGTTCTGTTTTTTATCGGCATTCTGGACTTGTCGTTCGGTTTTTTCCTGTCCAGATAGAACGTCTTTGACCTTTGGAATGTACATAATGCCGGCCAACGCCTGCTGTTCTCGCAACCACGCAACCAGTTCCAGTGTCGATTCGCAGTCGTCGATGTTGTAGTCTCTAATGTCCTTCAGTTCAGGCCAGTTATTCCAGTCGAACGCTTCCGGTGAAGCTTGCCAATGCGGGTAGCCATGTGCGTCATTGCACCAACGATCAACGCCGCCCATCTCCCGCCAGGCTTCATAAAAAACAACGGAGTCGCCGCCATTGGCTACGTCGGTGGTGCGTTTGCCCCGGTAAAGGTGCTCCACATTCTTGATGGAATATCTCGGTTCGCCGATCAACAAGCCGTTCAGGACGATCCTATACAAGTCGACCATGACGTCATTCACCAACAACTCGGCTACTTCGATGATCCTTGTTTCGTACCGGGTGGACAATTTTCGCATCGCCGCGACTTCGTAGTTGGCGTAGTGATAAAAGTGCATTGTGGGATCTTGCTTCCACCGGGCGTAAGCCCAGTCAATAAATCCTTCAAAAGCCAGCTTTTCCTGGTCATGGGTATGCGCCCACCAGTCTTTGAAGGCGTATTGTTTGCCTTGTACAGACTGTGTGTCCAGGTAGCTTGCGCCCCATAGATACTCCAAGCCGCCGTCAAACAAGGGATGTCCTTCGATATCAAAGAACACGTCCAGTTTCGACAATGGGGGTAATGCAGACAGGTCTTTTCCGTTGTCGGCTTGTAGCACCTTGAATAAGGGCTTAGCTAGGCCTTTTGATTGATGCTGTATTTCAGCCTGCGCTTTCAGCTTGGAAAACGTACTTTGCGCGATGCCTTTTACTGCGGTTTTATCGGTCTGCGCGAATTCGGCCAGCGTGTTAATTTCAGCATCATGGAGTTTTTTGATATGGTTTTTGCGAATATTGGCAATCAATGCCAAGCTGTCGGATGTTTCTAATAGTTTTTTAGCGTAGGTTGCCCAACGCCCGTAATCAGTGTAATAAGCGGGATCGGGCATAAAATTGAGATTGGCCTGGAATTCAGACTGAGCAATCAGGAAGTCCTTTTTGATGCGCTCAAAATAGCTGTAATACCTGGCAATTCGGAATCTGTCTTCGGTTAAGTCGCCCAGCATAATAGCGGCTTCTTCAGGTATAACGCCCTGAGTTGCTTCGAGCATCCAGCTGTAACAGCATAACTGGATCAGAAAGTAAGGCCGTGTCGACGTAGAAAGTTTGGTATCCCATGCTTCATACCGATAATCACCCAGATCAGATTGACCGTGGATTCTTACAAGAAAATCGGCGCTCCCGGCAAAGTCATCTCGTTGAAGATAGGCCTGGTAGATGAAAGGATGCCCTGCTCTCATGTACTCCAGCGTTTCTATGGCCCGTTGTTCAGGGAACTTGCTCTTTACGATGGCGATGTTTTCGACGCCATGTATTTCCTGTAGTCGAACAAGGAAATCGTGCTCATGAGTATTCCCCTTGGCAGCTAGTAGCGCCATCATGGGATCTTGGTCCGTTTCAATGTCGGCAATGAATTCTGGGCTTTCGATAGCGAAACGCTCCATCCATGAAGCAAAGGGTGAACGCATGGCGAGAACGAGATCGGAAGGTGAATAAACTAACTGGCCGAATGGCTTTAAATACATGGTGCGATGTCCTTGATGTGAAATTTAGCGCTATTGGTTAAGGTACAACTATACGGCGTTTAGAACATCCAGAAATTCGCCTGTCGTCATTCTGCGATAATCCTTGTGATGTATTTTCTATTTGCGCACACTTTTAAAAATATGCAAGTCCAGTTAGATCGCAATCACTGATCAGCAACCTGATATAGAGTATTTATTTTTAAAATCTTAAGCAGACACAGAATATCCGAGAACAAGATTTTAGTTTCTCCGCTTTCGATACTTGCAATTAATGTAGCTTCCAATCCTGTCATATTTGCAAGTTGCTGAATAGTGTAACTGTACGATTCACGAACCGATTTAATTGCAGACGATAACTCGGTAAATACTCCATTCGATACACTATCTTGGTTAATAAAATTATTAGGCTTTGGTGGTTTGTCAGGTTTATTAATCCACTCCCAGAGCTTGCATATCCCTAGCCAATAATCATAGGATACCTTTTCAGATAAATCCCTGTGAGATT
>Ga0208119_100142_pt1 | contig 23354 bp, 20 predicted proteins | sample LakWasMet51_LOW8_2_FD_183887 | JGI IMG/M metagenome (GOLD analysis project Ga0208119, IMG submission 183887) | Freshwater sediment methanotrophic microbial communities from Lake Washington under simulated oxygen tension - Sediment Metagenome... | ecosystem: Environmental > Aquatic > Freshwater >... | reverse complement strand
TCATCCTTGGTGAACCGACTGGTGGAAGACACGACCACTACACGCCTCGCGCCCTGCGCATCAAGCAAGGCAAAATAATCCGGCAACACCCAAATAGGGGCGACGCAAATCCAAAACGAAATGCTCGCCTCACCCGCACGCGGGAGGTCCGGCGACTGGGTCGTTGCCGTTTGATGGCCTGACTGAATGGCTAATGATTCCATCAGGGGAGCTGGAGAAGAAAAGCCAAGCTGCCGCCACGCCACCCTATCTCCGCTCTGCCCGACCGCCGACCGCGAGAACGCCGTCACCTGCCACCCTGCCTCCGTCAGCATCGGCAGCAAACAGGTCCCCACCGAACTGGTCGCACCAAGAACACCTACAAGGTTTAGCGGTAATCCATCACCCTCTGGGAGAGAGGTCATGGGAATCGCATTATCAACCATGCCCAAACCCCAACGCCTGTCCGGCACGTTTGGCTGAGTAGTAAGTAGCCACGAGGCCAAACCGCAGCCACACGCCTACCACAACCAACCCCATCAGCGCCCCCGGATACTGGTGTCGAAAGAACTTCTTGTAAAAACGAATCATCCCTTTATGCTTGTGCCATTCGACAAACACTGGCCGACTTCTCCCACAAACTCCTAATGCATGAGTGATTTGCGCCGATGGAACGAACAGAATCCTCCACCCTTGCTGTCCAAAGCGCATACACCAATCCAGATCTTCACAATGTAAAAAATAACCCTCATCCCATTCTCCGACATCCTGCATTGCCTCACGCCTGACCATCATGCAAGCGCCGGAAATTGCCTCCACCTCAATGGCGTGATCCGGCAACGGTTGTTTATGCAAGTGAAAATCAAAGAACAAATGCGGCCAATGATCCGAAAAACGTGCCAGCCAAAATGCGCGCACAAAAGAACGCCAAGGCGTAGGTATAGCCCGACGGCCGCCTGCTTGTTCGGTTCCGTCCGAATTAGCAAGCAAGCCCCCGGCCATACCCACGCGTTCATCCACACGTATAGCCTCCAACAACTCGACCAACGTACCCGGTTTGAAGCAACAGTCCGGATTAAGAAACAGCAGGAACGGAGCAGAGGCAACACGCGCCCCACTATTACAAGCCGCAGCAAAACCAACGTTGGTTGGATTTTTAATTATCTGTACGCATGGCAAGCCTCGCAAAGCATCCAAACTGCCATCCGTCGATGCGTTATCAACCACGATAATTTCAATTTCCAAAGGACAATTCAGCAACGAATCGACACAGCTATGCAACAGCTCACCAGCGTTATAATTGACGATGATTGTCGAAATGACGGCATTCATATATATTTTCTACAAAGTTTTGTTGTATTCATTAGGTTCTGTTGACGTTTCATCTCAACCATAAAAGTGCCGAGGAAAACGACAGCATCCCCATGTAATTAACAACCTTTTTCTCATGTCGCGTAACAATTCTGCGATAGTGCTTGAGCTTGCCGAACATGCATTCGACGGCATGCCGCTCCTTATAATGCCAATAATCGCACTCAATTTCTTCTTTCCGGTTCGATTTTGGTGGGATTACGGTTTTTATTCCCCGACTTTCTAGCCATTCCCGCAACTTGTTTGTGTCGTAGGCCTTGTCCGCCAAGACGGCTGAGGCATTAACGTTTTCCAGTAAGGGTACGCTTGCCTGCATTCAGCCTCCTGCCCGCCTGTCAGGATGAATTTGATCGGCATGCCCAAGCCATCACAAAGCGCGTGAACTTACAACCAAACCCACCTTTGGAACGCCCCAGCGCTTCATTCTCGGCGGAGCTATTTGCCGCCCCAGCCGCGCAGGCATGCGCCCTAATGACCGAGGATTTTCTCCCAGACGCCATTGACGCACCATCGCGAAAAGCGCTTGAAGACGCTATTCCATTTACCATACGTTGGCGGCAATACACGCCACTGTGCCCCCGAACGTAATATCCACAAAGAGGCACTAACAAACTGCCTACAGATATCCGGTAGACCTATATGAACCTCAGGCAATTTCTTTAAGCTTGCCAAAATACGAGCCCACTCTTCATCGCTTAGTTTTATCCGGTTCATTCCATACAAAACGCTCTATTCTACCTGATTAGTAAAACGTCAACAGAACCTAGGGTGGTGCTGATTAAATCAGCGTTTCTTTGCAGATAGTATTCGCCAGCTTCTGCGTCACTTGCCTCAACAACAGCAACCAAAACAGATGCCTGGCATATCTTTCGCAAAAGATCTATACCAAATTGCGGATTTCATGCAAACAGCGTTTTTTGAAACATCAGCTTCTCTGGCAATTGTAGCTGACCAGCTTTTCACCCGTTAAGCAATAAGACCGTTATCCAAAAACTAAGCCTCAATGCTCGTGTAATTCACAAGCCATTTCGTATACCGTTTATACCCTTCACGCCATCAATCACACCAAGGCACATCATTTTAAGACATGTTAAACGATTCTCTGCTGCCCAGCTAAAGAAAACCACCATTTTTAAACATCTAGCAATATCAGCAAATTTCCAGCTTAACGGCATATACCTCCGACGGTATAGTAATACGCTGTTGCGAAACATATAGTAATACCGACAAGGCTTGTGAAAAGGCACAGTCCGCTTACGCAGAAACCAAACTTCCTTTCGCTGCTCTCCAAGCGCATGTGTCATCACCGCACCACATAATCCGAATATTTGCAATCCTTTGGATTTTGCACGAAAGCACCATTCCGTATCCACATGGTCAATAAACAGGCTTTCATCCATTAACCCAACAGCTTCTAGTACTGCAATTGGAAGTAATGATCCAGAAGAAACTAAAAAATCCGCATCCACAATCGATGTATTATTCTCGCATCCACAATGAATAAAACGAAACCTCCCAACTTTTACAAATCGAGATAACATACCATTCTCTGTATCGCGATATTGAGGACCAATTGCCGCTACCTGAAAACCTTTTTCATTCAATACGGCATAGGCAGATCGTAATCGAATCACCATATCCGACCCTACTTGACTATCCTGATCTAGCAACAATACAAATTTTGAGCCTTGCTCAATTGCGTGCCTAATCCCAATATTATGAGCAGCGCCGATTCCCAAATTTTCTTCCTGCTGGAGCAGGTGCAATTTTGCATTTGCCTGATCTTCAAGTTTATCGAACCAGCTAAGTGAAAAGTTTGACGAAGCATTATCTACAATAAAAATATCAGGTACTTGATCAGAAACGGCTTGAATTGCAGCACGAAGAGCTTCGGTGTTGGGATTGTAGGTAACCAACACTGCAGACACATCGTGACAATAATTTTTATTTAGCATTACTCACTCAAAATTTAAAAGGGGACGAACACATCGAATTCAGGACTAGATTCTATCGCAACAAAAAAGCGTTTCCATCCAGCGTAGTTCGGCGAATGCATTGGGGATTAATCAGTGCGATCCAATCCGACTCTACAGAAGCCAGATTGTTGCCTTGCGCAAATCACGCGTTCCAATTAAGGGCTATTATCAATCGCACCGAAGGGAATGCCCGCACGATCTCAAGAGATCCAGCGGAACTCGCATTATCCACCAGAATAATCTCAAGTGGCTTGACCGTCTGAGCCATCAATGCAGCCAAGAATCGCTCAAGAAATTGTTCGCCGCTCCAATTGACGATGATGACAGAGACCTTATTAGACACGTTGCACTTCTTACCGTATTGAGTTTTATCGATTATTAGATGGACCTCAGGTTAGCCAGCTTTGAAGGAACACCCCAAAAAGCCATTGGCTCATAGTCTGGATAAGGGTAACAACCTCTATTTAAGTTTATATCGCTAGATTTTGTATGGCACCGTTGTTTAACGAGATCAAAAACTGAAATTGGTTTTCCACTACAGCAATTTATTACGCCTTCTAGCTTAGGGCTTTCAAGCGCCAAAACAAAGTTTTCCGCCACCTCTTGAATTGATAGATAATCACGCAATTGATCACCCGCTGACATATTGAAAATAGCCTGCCCCTCATCAATCGCCCGATCCAACTGAGCCAGAAGGCTATTTCTATTCTGTCCTTCACCATACATATAAAACAGACGCATCCACTGAAATGTAAATGACCTCTCTTTTTGCAGTAATTGAAGCGCCTTACGCAAAGCATCTTTGGCAAAACCATATGGCGTAGTAGGGTTAGTTTCCATCTCTTCAGTCAATGGGCCATATTGCATACCATACTCAAGGCATGTACCTGCAACTAATAAGTGAGGCACTCCCGACTTCACAGCAGCTTCCAAAAAGGCTAGGTCTGCTGGCAAGTTTTTGCTAATGTGAAAAAAATCGCGATAGTTCGGAAGCCCCCCCCATGCGAGATGCACAATTGCGTCGGGCAGACACTCAGGCTGGAGTAAGGGCTTAAAATCCGCATGTAAATCGCACTGGATAAACTCGACACGATCAAACCATGGCATTTCTCGAGCTCGCTTGATATCGCGAGCAATTGCAACAACAGAATGCCCATGCGCAAGCAACTCGTTGACTACATGCCGCCCCACAAAACCCGTGGCCCCCGTAACCATTACCCTCATTCAAGAACCTTTAATTCAGGCACAGCAATAACAAACCTTCCACCCCAAGAAAGTACTTGTTGCTGTTGCTGGATAACCTCGTCAGAGATATTCCATGGCAAGATAATTACCCAGTCAGGCTTGCGCACGACAAGTTCTGTAGGTGCCAGAATTGGGATGTGGCTTCCGGGCATGAACTTACCCTGTTTTGATGGAGCGGCATCACAAACAAAATCGATCAAATCATGCTTGATGCCCGCATAATTCATCAGGGTGTTTCCCTTAGCGGCAGCACCATAAGCTGCAACAGACTTACCCGCACATTTTTGCTCAATTAGAAAGGCAATAAAGTCATTTTTGACTTTGTCCGCTTTTTGTTGAAAACCTTGGTACACGCTGAGATCATGCAAGCCAAATGCTTTTTCTCTTTCGAGCATGGACAACACAACGGCTTCCGTGACCCTCGGATCACTGTAATAGCACCCATAGATGCGAAGGCTGCCACCATGGGTAGGCAACTCTTCTATGTCAAACACTCGCAATCCAGCATGAGCAAAAATACTGACAACCGAAGTCAACGAAAGATAAGAAAAATGCTCGTGATAAACAGTGTCAAACTGGTTTTGCTCAATTAGGCGCATCAAATGAGGAAATTCCAGATTAATGGTACCCCCTTCCTTCAACGCGATACGAAGACCTTGCGTAAAGTCATTAATGTCTGGGACATGTGCGTAGACGTTGTTGCCACAAATCAGATCAGCACTTTTTCCACCTTCAGCTAAGGCAGTGGCCGTTGCTGCGCCAAAGAATTCTCGCAAAACCGGCACACCAATTTTCTCAGCCGCGTCTGCGGTACTGTCTGTTGGTTCCACACCAAGACAGGGAATACCCGCAGCGAGGAAGTTTTTAAGCAGATAACCGTCATTGGAAGCCACCTCAATAACAAAACTTTCCTTCGTTAATCCTAAGCGCTTAGTAATCCCGTCGGTATAACGAGCCGCATGCTGTAACCAACCCTGCGAGGTGGATGAAAAGTAGGCGTAATCGCCGGAAAACAGTTCATCCGCCTCGGTGTAATCCTCTGTTTGCACTAACCAGCATTGATCGCATACATATAACTTTAGAGGAAACGTCGTCTCAGGTGCTCGCAACGCCTCTTTGGAAAGGTAGGCATTAGAAGGGGGGGCATAGCCGAGATCAAGAAAAACATGTTCCAACTCAGTATGGCAGTGACGACATTTCATAAAACTATTCCTTTGTAATCTTCTTTTAAATGTGGGTGACTTAGGTCTCGTACAGAGAGATCGGTTGGCGCTAGCGGCCAATTTACGCCAATACTTGGATCGTCATATCGGATCGCACCTTCTGCATCTGGCGTATAAAATGCCGTATGCAGATATAGTAATTCACTGTCCTCTTCCAACACCTGAAAGCCGTGTGCACAACCCTCAGGTATCACAAAAGCAAGATGGCTTTCCGGTGTTAGTTCAATGGCGGACCATTTCAAGAAAGTCGGAGAACCTTGACGCAGATCAACCGCCACGTCAAAAACACGACCTTTGAGGCAGCGGACTATCTTCATTTCCGCATGCGGCGGATTTTGAAAATGTAGCCCTCTTACTGCGCCAACGCTGTGAGTCATCGAGTGATTAATCTGAACAATCATCCTCTGACCAATAACTGCCTGTAATTCCTGCGAACAAAACAGCCTGGAGAATGCCCCTCGATTATCCTGAAAAGCTGTGTTTTCTATAACCCTTACACCGTAAATACTGGTCTCAACTAAATTCATGAGGTCATATCTCCCGCCCAAGACAGCCCACGCTTCTTGGCGAGTTTGATATAGTTCTGCAGTTGGTCAAAACTAACAACATTGCGCCGATCCAACCAGGCCCGATACCATTCAGCCGTCGCTATGACGCCCTCATCGAATGTCCACACCGGCCGCCAAGAGAGCTTTTCCCGCGCTTTGCCACTGTCCAAGTGCAGTAACTGGGCTTCGTGTGGTTGGGTTGCATCACTACAGTACCAATCTACACTCGGCCACTCAGTCTTCAATGCGGACAGAACCTGATTGACTTGGCGATTCCCTTCTCTATCCGGACCAAAATTCCAGGCATCGGCACAGGACTTATTTTCTTCTAACAGTTGCTGACCAAGGCTAAGGTAACCTGAAAGACATTCCAACACATGTTGCCAAGGTCGGGTCGCATTGGGTGAACGTATTTCCAGGGACTTTCCGGCCTCTACAGAACGAACCAAATCCGGGATCAGTCGATCTTCAGACCAATCTCCGCCACCAATTACATTGCCGGCGCGCGCTGTTGCCAACAGCGGACTGGAAGGTGTGTTAAAAAAAGAACTACGATAACTGGCTGCGACCAGCTCACTTCCCCCCTTGGAGGCACTGTAAGGATCATGTCCGCCAAGAGGTTCATTCTCTCGATACCCCCAAACCCATTCCTTATTCTCATAACACTTGTCAGTAGTGACCACAACAATCGCCGCTAAATTTTCTACCTGTCGACAGGCATCCAGCACATTCGCTGTGCCCATCACATTCGTAGCCCAAGTTTCCAGAGGCTGTTGGTAGGACCGGCGAACCAAAGGCTGCGCTGCCAAATGAAAAACTATCTCTGGCTTAACTTCCACAATTTTCTGCCGGAGCAAGTTTTCATCACGGATATCGATGTAAAAAGACTCGACGTCGAGTCCCAGCAGATTCCAATGATTGGGCGATGTTTCGGGAGGCAACGAGATACCCGTCACTTTTGCACCCATCATTTCTAGCCAAAGCACTAACCAACTTCCCTTAAAGCCGGTATGCCCGGTCACCAAGACCCTTCGATTTTTATAGACGTTACCGAACATCATTACCAACTCTTCCATGGAGCTTTGCCCGACAACCACAGCTCTTCGAGATGATTTTTCTCCCGTAGCGTGTCCATCGCCTGCCAGAAGCCTTTATGTTGATAAGCTGAAAGTTGTCCTTTGGCGGCCAACTGTTGTAAAGGCTGTTGCTCCCAAACCGTGTCATCGTCATCGATATACTCGAGAACACTGGGTTCCAGAACGAAAAAACCGCCATTAATCCACGCGCCATCTCCATCCGGTTTTTCCTGAAAGTGATGCACCGCACCATTTTCAATGTGCAGCGCGCCGTAGCGTCCAGGGGGCTGAATAGCGGTGACAGTAGCTTGTCGGCCCGACGCTTTGTGGCTTGCAATCAAGTCTGAAATATCAATATCGGAAACGCCATCACCATAAGTAAAGCAAAACGTTTCGTCATCAATATACGAAGCAACACGCTTGAGGCGACCGCCGGTCATCGTGTTTTCGCCAGTGTCCACTAACGTTACTTTCCATGGCTCCGCGAACTTTTGATGAATCTCCATTTTGTTTTCGTGCATGCAAAACGTAACGTCTGACATATGCAAAAAATAGTTTGAGAAATACTCTTTAATCACATAGCCTTTGTAACCAAGGCAAATAACAAAATCGTTAATCCCATGGTGAGAGTACATTTTCATGAGGTGCCAGAGAATCGGCTTTCCGCCGACCTCAATCATGGGTTTTGGCCTTAAGTGAGACTCTTCACTTATACGGGTGCCTAAACCACCAGCAAGAATTACAGCTTTCATCTTTTGCTTTCTAATAATGGGTTAATAAAGTTATGGGGTATTTTTCAGCCAACAAAATCCAACGGTAATACAGATATTTCATAATCTTTACTCTACATTTAAATCGTTCTTCTCCCAAAAAACCTATTACTCAGGCGATAAAAACCCTTATCACCCGAGCGATATCACCAAATGCTTTGATGGTTACTTCGCCTTTTTGCACTAGGCTCAAAACTATTTTATATATAGTTACATCCAATATCCAAATAGGCGCAAATAATTGATCTTATAAATATACCACATTCAGAAACAACCAGATCAAGAAAGACGGCAAGCACATGAATTCGCTGTGATCGACGACTTATTTAGAAACATATGCCAAGCCTCCTCAAATACTTTGATTCAATATCTTCGGAGTCAATTACTCCGTTCTTATTCAAAAAACGTTGAAGTTTAGGAGCTGTTAAAACGGTGTAGACCAGCAAATCAGAAGGGATGCACGATTGCAAGAATTAGACGTTTTTTCGCTCAGATAGTAGTAGCCAGGTCAAATCGATAAGTGGATCGCATGAAGTTTGTTGGTTATTGCTGCTCTCAATAAATCAAAAGTTTGTGCTGTGCTAACAACGCAAACGAACTTCTCGCTGGGCACTTAACACTTTCAATATATATGGGTTTTAAATAATCAGTCACTTTTGCGACTTAACACTGATATATTTCCAAAAATTCGAACAACTTGATATCGGACGTTTATATATTCATCAAGTATTCTAATACCGCTGCTTTTAGCACTGTCGTTCGGTTCATTTACATCATTAAATGTTGATTCTAACCAAATATAACGTGGTTTGTTTTGATAAAAATCGTTGATCATTTGGGACTGTACCTCAGAACTGGTTTGGATGCCTGGATCAAAATGATGCCATTTGGTTGCAGGCAAACGCTTTGCTATAAAGTAGCTAGAAACATCATTGGCAAAAACTTTATCGTGCCTAGTAAGTCCCACAAAAATTCGATCGGTAGGATTGGTGTTTTGCGCTATAAAGTGAATCGCTGCTTCTCTATCTCGATCAACAAAAAATGAATAGAGTTGCTTTGGATCAATCGACGATATTTCAGTGTTATCATCAATTGATGACAAATCGGAAGATAATAGAAGTTTAAAAAACCCAGAAACATGACTAATTACAAGCACGTTGTCTTTAATATGTCTCTCTAGATAATCAGCTGCTGATGTCAAGCTTGTTACCAAGGAAAATACGCCAATGCCAGCTAAAGCCAGTCTAAAACATTTTGATTTATTTATCCTTCTTCCCAGAAGCACCCCGAGAATCATTAACGATGGCAATAAGGCCAATTGCATATGCTCTAAACTTACACGAACTAAACCTTTTATATAAAATATTGCAGTTATTATTGTAAAAGTAACAAGAAAAGCAATGTAGTTTTTGCGTGAATCGTCTTCGGTTGAAGAAGACTGAAGGCAATCTTTAAATTTAAAGTCTTTAGCGCAAAAATTGAGCATCACTGCCAAACAAATAATTATCGGCAGATATATCCCACCTAGCTTTAGCGTTGATTTTTCAAAAAAACTTGGGAACGGCAAGTTTCTTGTACGCCCATAAAATTCCGCTGGAAATATAATAACGTCATGAACGAAAGAGCTTATCGCGCCAACTGAGTAATACCATAAAAGAATTAAGAAAACAGTAAAACCAGCTGCAAGCACATAAGGTCCTATTTTTTTAAAAAATACGACTGATTTGGGGCATGTGTCTGAATGAGATAATGAGATAATTAAGGCAGCTGAAGATAAATGTGCAATAAAAATAAAAAATCCAAGATCATATCTAAATAGCGCAGCCAAGCCGGTAATCATCCCAGCGGCAAATGGGTAAAAAATCGATGTGTCGCGTAAAAATACATTTAGCATTATTCCTGAACTAATAATACTTAACAGTATAACTGGGTATATTGGGTATGCGTAGTTCCCTACACTACAAAGCCATAACGCACAAACGATCGTGACTGTGATTGCAATTAATTGCTTGCTATTCGAAACAAGACTTGCGTACACAATAGCCAAAATTGCAGAGCGAACACTTAAGTCAAAAACTCTTTCAACAATTACTTTCTGGCCAAATATATCAAATAACCACGATAACAAATAAAACGAGGCGGGGCCATAATTCGCATAGAAGTCGCGGTGTGGTATATCACCAGCACCGACACGCATCGCTCCGGTAAGTATAACTCCTTCGTCGTATATGTTAATTGTCCTATCCATGCAAAAGAAAAGGAGCACAAATGAGACAATAAAAACAATCATTGCCATTATACTAATTTTCAAATTTGAAGAATAGAGATTGTGCATATCACTAACAAAGCTTAAATATTAATATCTTAGCGGTTCGACTTTTTATGGTCATAACTCAACATAATAGCAATCACAAAACCCGGAAGGCCAACAAGCATCTGAGCGATACCGAAGCTTACGGAAACAACCAGCGCGTTTTCCGCCGAAATGCCCGCAAATCCAAGCCCAGTCACCATTGCACTTTCGCGTAAACCCCAGCCAGCAAAGGAAATCGGTATTGAAGATATCAACATGATGAATGGCAGCATTAACAAATGCACCATTCCAAACTGTATCCCTAACGCCTTTGCGCAAAAATAAGTACTCATGACCACCATTCCTTGCACTATGATGCTCAACCCCACAATCCACAGGCTTGTCACGGAAGAGAAAAGCACAAGCCTAAGATCACGAATCAGCACTCCCAGTGGACGCACTAGCGGCAACCTGATCAGCCAATCAGAGAATGCTTTGCCACAAAGAATCAAAAAAAGCAGACCAATAGCTGTGACTGCATCAACTATTATCACTAGTAAATGACCAGCCGGGATTTCGGCACCGCCAGACGCAATAACTATTGGCAACGTACATGCCACAATCACTGCCAACAACACCAATGCTGAGACACGATCACAAATCACGCTAACCAGGGCGTGTCTTATCGAAATTCCTTCGCGAGAAAGTAACCAAGCACGAACACCATCTCCTCCCACCGAGGAAGGTAAAACCTGATTGAAAAACTGGCCGACGAGAATCAGACGAGTTGCGAGACCACGACCGATGCATGCACCAATCAACCGATCAACGAAGTACCAACGAACGCCTGTCAACAGCAATTGGTCGAAGAGGGTAATAAGCGCAATGCTAGCCCATCCAACTTGCATGGTACCAATCCGTTGCGATACTAGTCCAATGTCAATTTTACGGAACACTAACCACAACAAAGCACAGGTCACTGCCAATTTGAACATAACTAGGCCCATCTGTGATGGCTTCATTATCCTCTTCTTTGCAACAGAAGCACTTTGCTTGGTTAAAAGCTTATGATAATTTTTCATTAAAAATCTAGTTTCTTGTATATAGGCCACGGTACCCACAAGACTGCAAGAGCAATCAAGTCCCAATAGCGTGGAAAAAATATCTTACCGATATCCCTGTCCATATTGCACAGCACTTTCTGTACAACCTGTTTTGGAGTCACTATCGGGAAAAGCAGGCGCTGACCGAAGGATTGTTGAGTCGCTACATATCCAAGCTGATAAAACTGTACGCGCACTCCAGTATTAGCTGTCAGATGACGCAGGCTTTCGAAGTAACTTTCCAGTCCGCGTTTGGCCGCCGAGTATACCACATTGGTCTTTCTGCCGCGTATCGCGGCGATGGAGCCAAAACCCACAATGCGAGCCCGCTGCTGTGTTAGCAACTGCGGCAAGAAGTGCGTGACTAGGCCGACCACGACTGTCAGATTGGTATTCAGGATGGCGCTTGCCCGTTCTATGCCCAACAGACCACGATCCTCCGCGTGCGATGCACCAATCGGAAAATACAAGCTGTCGATGACACCGAAGACAGCGGCTGCCTTGCCAACCTGCTCGACGCATTCTCCGACGCATCTTGCATCAGCCACGACAGTTTGCACCTCCACGCGGTAGACGAGCCGAAGATGGGCAGCGAGTGCATCCAGATCGCGCACGTCGCTTGCCACAAGCAGCAGCGCTGCGCCACGGGCGCCGAGCGCCTCGCATAGCGCGCGCCCCACACCTGCTGATGCTCCTACAACCAGCACTCTCACAAGCCCAGCCTTTCAGATAGTTCCGAACGGAACATTCTTTTTGGATCGAAGGCATGTAGTGCCTCACGAAATTCAGAGGCCCCAGGATAGCAAGCGTCCACCACAGCGCGAGGCAGACGGGAATCCTTGATAATGTTAGGTAGACCACCCAGCGCTAGCACACGTTCATCGAGAAAGGTCATGAATCCATGTGCCGCCTCGCCCCGAGGGAAATTAAGCGCAAAACACACGCCCTCACCGGTAAATCGCAAAAGCTCGCGCGGGCCAACAAACGCCTTAGCAGAAGCTAGAGTTATAGCGAGTCGGCGCTGACGGATGCCCATCCTGACTGCATCGAGATAGTCAGGCATTGCTTTCAGCGGCAGGATCACTTGGTATTCATGAAATCCGCGTGCGCCGAACAGCTTGAAGTACAACTGCGCTTTATGAATTGGAAACAGCGCATCCTGCAATACCAGTGTCTTTCCCGCCAATACCTGCCGCTGCTGGCGACGGTATATAACATTTAGTGCGCACACCGAAAGCGAATTGAGCAAGGCGACAGGCCAGTCGGCGCGCCCAGCTGCGGACAGTTGAGGTGGCTCGGCATCACGCGATTTCAACGAGGATTCGTGACTGTCCGTTACAAAATGCGCCTGGAAAACATAGCCACTGCCAAAGCTTTTGCCCGCGCTCGCCATGTCGTGCCAAGAATAAGCAAAATCGGCTTTCCGCGCCGCAAGCTCAAGCCGCTCAAGCCCATTCATAGCATCTGAGAACACAACAGCTTTAAGTTCGATCGCCGACGAGGGTATTGGTATGGCACGCAACCTTGCACGGACAATATGGCCTGTCAGTCCATAGCCGCCACAGGTCAAGCGGAACAGTTCAGGTTCACACTCGCGGGACAGTTCGAGCATGCCATGGCTGGGATGGAATAGCGTCAGAGACGCTACCTGATTCATGAAAGTACCGTCGCGCGCTTGGTTCTTGCCGTGAACATCAGCGGCAATGCACCCGCCAACAGTAATGCGTCCATGACCAGGCTGCACCGGAAGATACAGCCCATGCGAACAAAGGAAGTCATGCAGCGCATACAACGTAATGCCTGCCTCGACTTCGACAACCTTTGTGACTTCATCAAACCCTGTGACACGGTTAAAAGAGGAGTGCGAGACAGTGAGACCTCCATTGACGAAGCTTGCCGCAGCATACGAAAGCCCGGCCCCGCGAGGAATGCGCGGATATTGTGACGCATCACGATCCCAGTAACGATAACGATCCGGCTGTTGCAGCATGCCGTTGGCCCTTACACCGCCGTCAAAACTGACAAACGCGCACTCCGCCTGCGGCGTGTTCCCGCGTACAGCAGGTGGTGGATCAGTGATGTCGACGTTAGACAAGCTATTCATCTTTTGTTGGCTGCATATGTGAGTAACGCTGATGTATCACGTAATTGGGCCGACCCAGCCCATTCTTGTATGTACGGGCGACATACAGCGCGGTGAAGGCTGCGGTACCCCCCAAGTATGCACAGATCGACAGCGCATTTGCGAGCAGGTACCAAGGGTTGCCAGTCTCGATCTGCGCGGCACCCAGTGCGGCGCTGAGCAGCAACCAAAAGGGCAACATATAAATTGGCAAACGTAACGGCAAAGTCGACGAGGACAATATGCCGGCAATGGCGAAGATCGTCATGCTGAGCAGGTTGTAGTGGGTCTCGCCTGCTATGCGGCGATGCCGCTTGTAAGGTATGCCGATACGATGAAACCCCACGCGAGCGATGGAACTACGGATAAAAGGAAACGAATTCTGATCCTGCACCATTGCGTCACGCACTTCGGCAGTAAGCAGTGAAAACTCGGCCATGTAGAGAATAATATCTTCGTCCGCTACGCGATGCACGATATGGTAAAACAGCTTTCGAAGCATCTTGATCGCTCGAATCTCTTCGCGGTCGACCCGCTCGCCGTATACGAGGTCATAACCCTGCTCGTAATACTTGACAAACTCCAGGATCATTTCCGGTGGATCTTCGCAGTCCGCGTCGATAAAGGTGATAATATCGGTCTTGGCATTACGCAGGCCGCACTCCAATGAACGCTGGTAACCGACGTTGCTGCTGAGCGTGATTACATACACGAACGCGTGCTCTTGGCGCAACTGCTCTATGACTTGATAAGTGCCATCTGTGGATGCATTGTTGAGGAACAGCAAATCCACCTGATATTGCGCCGACAGCTTTTTGATCACTGGAAGAACCCGCTCAAAGAATAGTGGCACGACTTTCTCTTCGTTGTGCACAGGGCAGATGATTGTAAGTTTAGGATGTAGATTAGAAAAATCGTTCATCTAGCATCCAAAACATTCACGGCAATAAAAAAATTATGCATATAAATCATATCAGTTGCATTTTTGTAAAGTGGACAAATAAATATACCCCTAAAGTTATTATATTTATAACAATCTGCGCCCAGCAGAACGTCAGAAAAATCTTATCTGATTTGCCAACCAAGTGCACACCAAAGACCAACAACAATCCAGCCAAGGGCTGCCAACCATGCATAAAAATAGGGGAAGGGTAGCTAAAAAGAAGATTTAATAAAAGGCAAGATAGTATGAAATATAGAACGGCTAATTTCAAATTTTCTATATTCGTATCCATAGAATTTATTAACTTTAGATTGGTCCTATTAAATAATAAGAAATTCTTGCCTGTAACCACAACGTACGCTATAAAAACCGTGCCGACCGCCCCCCATAGGTTTGTGCTACTATTTATATAAGCTTCTTTGAAATTTATACCATGAGAAAAAAGATGCGCCGGAAAGATGGCGTTCATAAGATTAGCTACTCGCATCCACACGAACTGATAAATCGAAATGCCGTTGGCACTGACATTTTGCAAAACTAAATCTGAATGAATTCCAATCACGAACTTGGTCCATACGAACCAAGGCATCAATATCAACCCAAAAGCTAAAAGAAATCCCCCCAGTCGCCTAAAACGTATAGATGATGGTACTGAAAAATCCAGAAGCAATAGACAAGCGGCCACAATAAAATATGCTAGCGCAGAAGGATGCGACAAAAAGGCTAACCCGATGAATGCTCCAGGTAATAATGCTTTTTTATATTTCAGAAAATTAAATGTAGCGGCAATTACAAAAAAACCAGCTAAAGACTTAGGCCAAGTAAATAGCGTCTGGAATATAAAATAGGGGCTCGTCATAAATAACAATGACAATATTAAACTATTTTTCGATCCATAATTTTTAATACTTGTCACAAAAAGAAACATTCCAAGCAATAGCAAGGAATTAAGAAAAACGCCAATCCCGAGGAACACCGAAAAAGCCGCCTCATCCCGTAACAAAATCCTGAAATCAGGCCACTCTGTACCTACATAATTATAGGTAGGCAAATCGGTTAAAGGTTTAACAGGTACCATTGCAAGGCGAAACGGCAAAGCCACCAAACTCACTAAAATTGGCCGATTGGAGACGACCTGCCCCGGTAAGATGGGGCTATTCCTTACAAAAGAAATTCCCCGTGCCAAGTACTCTTGGGCGACATACGGTATTACATTATCTGCGGGAAGATTGCCTGTCAGTGATTGGATTCTTACTGAGGAAACATGCTCCTTATTAACATAGGCGCCATCTGGCAAATGATCTGGTAGTGATGTATTTACGCTTGCCAGCAGCAGAACCAAAGCTGTAAATGTGAGCCACCCACACACTAGGGCAAACCCCCGGGTTACAAGGACACCGCGTATGGTTTCAATACTTGAATGTCTAACCCTCCAAATCCCAAGTATTATGGGGCAAAGTATAACGAGAATCGCACTAACATGGCGGACACCAATCGGCAGCAACGCAAGAATAATTCCCGCAAATGCCAAATAAACAATGGACATTATTACTGCTAAGACTGACAACTCAATATAATTGTTATCTGGTAAATCGCTTCGACTTTTAAAACCTCTGCCGAGCAATGGGAAAAAGCCAATAAAAATCAGTAAAACAAAAAGAAATAGCGAAGACATCGAATATTTATATTCGTAAAGTGAAATGATATCTTTAAGTGAAGCCATAAATATTCTCTCTAATATAGCAAAATTTCAGTCAAATTCTAGCGCTTGGTAATTAAACTAATCATAGTTTGCGCACGAATCTTGTATGTATGATCTTTTATTGCTCTCGTTTGCGAAGCAAGCGCTATGCTTTCTCGCCACTCGGGATCGTACCTTAAGCGATCGATTATTTCAGTAAGTTCGGACGGCGCATCGAAGACTAAAATCTCTTCGCCAAACATAAAGTAATCCGCCAGCTCCAAGCCTTCCAGAAAGGCGCATTGCACAGCTCCAGCCATTGCTGCTTCAAAGGTACGGGGTCCGGGAGTCGTTGCGTCCAATTGGTATTTATTATTCGCCAAGTTGAAACGTCTTCCGATGTTCAAGGTCACGAGCGACGAGGCATAAAAGCTCGGTAACGCTTCATTAAGTACGCGAGTGTTCTGACAGAAACCAAGTGTTTCTGGCCATTCCGCACCCAGTATTTCGACGCGAAATGGGGACAAAACCTCCTCGCAGTCGATCAGTAATTGCCGCCGGTTAGGGAAGCCGACCCCGCAGAAAAAGACATCCCGATCCATCTCGCTCCTGATGTCCCTGAAATGTGCCTGTGGATCGGCAGCTAGCGGCAGGTGAAAGACGTTCGGATGGTTGATGTGTGCGACCGCCCATTTATCATTCGAAAAAATGAAATCGGCATACTGATATATCTTGTAATTGAAATCAAACTCATACGGATCGTCATGCAACCAGAATGCTAGGACAGCGCCGCTACGTGAACAGTAGGTTCTGAGGCCAGTGTAGTCACAACTGGCTGGCATACAGGAGCCAAAGACCACCACCAGTTCGGGATGAAATCGTTTGGCGGCCTCGACCGCGTATTCGAATGAACTGGTCATAACGTGGCCTTCCGGCAGGACTTCGGCAAATCCACGTCCCACATAGTTACGCAACATTGCATTCTGGTTAATCTGGTCTGGTGATGCACTGCATACCAGTACTTTCAAATTTGTGCTCAAATTCGCCTCGCGATGTACCGTAAGCTCACACGACCAAAGGATTGAAAACCGTGAGAGCGTAAATGACGTAAGCCGTGGACAACCAATTCAACTATTCCTCGCCTGAACTGAGGCGGTGCTGATATAAATTGCTGCGCGTTTTCGTTACTTGGTATATTCGCCCAATAGTCAATAGCAGGGCGCTGCAGTTTCAACAAACTGACTCTTGTCTGTGCGCTCCCTTTTTCGGCAATTAGACGTTGCTCAATAACATTAGTTTTATAGATGTCATGCAGGCCAGCTATGTGCGAATCGATACGGGAAACGGGAGCAGTACCGATATTCTGCTGCAATTCTTGGAGCAACCCCGGCATTTCCGTTAACCGGCGTAGCGCTTGGACTAGCGCCCCTTCGGCGTCATGCGGGATCTTCAAACCATTGACACCATCAGTGACACGCTCCCCAAGCGCGCCAATATCACTAACTACTGGAACCAATCCACAATCCCAGGCCTCAGACAAAGTAAGGCAATAGGTCTCAGGCCAAATCGAAAGGTGTAGTGAGACATGGCAAAAATAGAGTTCAGTTGGCAAACAACTTGGTTTATATCCTCCGTGGACATGAACGTAAGGCAAGGACTTAGAATTCTTTAGCCATCCATATTCACCGTCGACGCGACCAAAGATATGGAACTCAATGTTGGAATGCTCAAGCAGCGGAATGGCGCGGGCAATGATATTGCCGCCCTTGTGTGAGGTAAAGTTACCGAGGATCGCAACCTTGAGTGGATCGGGCTCGGATTTTTTATAATGCCTGTGAACCTGGATTGGCAGCATTGGAACCGGAAGCACGACAACATTCTTGTGATTTGCCACAGCAGGATAAATCCTTGCGGTCAGCTCATACCCTCCTTGAGTGTTAAAGACTAACGTGTCAATTGCTTCAAGAATACTATCCCAATAGGCCCTGCGCGCAGCCTGACTACCAGGTAACACATGATGTCCATTCCAAAGACAAACGTCGCACTGAGATATAGAAATATCATCAGGATGACAGTACATCCCCTTGAAAGAGAGTAGTGTGAAGTTATGGCAAACAGCGAAGTAGTCATGGAACGTCATCGCAGTAGCAACGCCCAAAGCTTTTGCAATCTCTACTATGCTTGGAACGTGACCCATCAAGTGATGAAAATGAACCAATGAGATTTCAAACTTAACCAATAGTGACGCGAAGGCTTCCTCTCGCTCTCGGCACGATAGTTGCCAAGGGGAAGTAGGGCGCGAAAAATCGTATTTCTCAAGCATTTTTCCTTGGCTATCGAGTACGATAGCAGCGTTCGAGTCTATCTGGCTATTCGGCACGTAGAAATATATCTCGTACTCGCCCGCCAAGTCATGACTCATGTGCTTCAAGTAAACTTCTACCCCTCCGAAATGTCCCTGTTCAACCACGTTATGAACAACAAAAAGTAGCTTCGGTTTGCCAGTGGGCGGCACTAGAACCAATTCTATATGTTGTACGCGTTGCTTCAGTGCATTCAATTCTGCCAGAACGTGGGCCATTCGTTGCTCATAACAGTGCTGTGCCAAAGCTTTGGTCTGTGCCCGACGCGCAATCTGATTACGCCATGTAAAGTCTGCGCGCAAGGCCCGTATAGATTTGATCAGTTCATCCGCCGTATCAAAGTAGATGAAGTCCTGTCCCGCCTCGAAATATTGTTCGGCCTCGGTGAGATTGGATTGCACGAGTTGCACAGTTCCCGCTAGCGCCGCTTCATAAAGTCTCGGTGGCGGTGTCTCAGCAAAATCCCGATTACCCGATGCAGAAAAGACGCGTGGCAACACCAGTGTGCACACGCTAGCGTTGGCAAAGCGGGCAAAATCCATGGGCGATGTCCGCCAATTCAGCTGACTGGGTGGCAACGCCAAATTGAGCGGTGGCAGGTGCTCGTTCGTGGGCAAGGCGATTTTCGCTTTAATGGCGTTCGCCCCCAAATCCGTTTCAAGTACTTTTTTTAGCAATTCCACTCGATTAGGCCACGCTGTGCCCGCGAAAAAGACGTCATAACGTAGCGATTCCTCCCGCTCTTGAATCGGAAGCAGATGAAAGGTCTTGGCGCCAGCCAAAGGAAGATGGCGCCCTTTTTTACCATAAGCAGCCACACAGCTGGAATCGTTAGTAAACACCAAGTCAAACAGGTCGGCATTGGCAACATTGGTGTTCAATTCGTAGGGGTCTTCTGTCACCCACAACACCGATAAGCCGCAAACTGCAGCAACACGCGAGCAGATGGAGAATTCCAATTCCTCGCCATCGAAGGCAAAAAACAGGTTACACCCATGTTTGACAGCCTCTGACACCGCATTGTGGAGCTCGGCTTTAACCACATGATCCACCCCAGACGTGGCCATAAAAGCCTGCTGTATGGCTAAGCAGATGTAGTGGTTTGGGTTCTGAGTTTTCGTATCTAGAAGAAGAATTCGGAGGCCCGCCTTTGACAGCGCGCTACTCATCGTTGGAATCTCGCTTTGATATTGCGAAGCTGTGCTGTAATCCGCCAACTGGTGGAATTACGCAAGTCCGTAATCTCCTGGCTGAGACTAGCGAGTTGCCCCTCCCGCTCAACCAACGTTTGGCTGAGACTAGCGAGTTGTCCCTCCCGCTCAACCAACGTTTGGCTGAGACTAGCGAGTTGTCCCTCCCGCTCAACCAACGTTTGGCTGAGACTAGCGAGTTGTCCCTCCCGCTCAACCAACGTTTGGCTGAGATTGACAGTGTGCTGCTTTATTTCGTTTAACTCGAAACGCTCCAATTGCCGCGAGCCTAGCGCAGCAAAGTAGTTCATCAATATGTGCTTTTCGGGCGAATCAGGTTGAAGCCACTCCAATCTCATATCATCTGGCGCGTTGTTAAGTTGCAATACTCCAAGCCCGTGCGAATGCACAAACTCTAAATTATTTGGATAGCGTGTTTGAAGCTCTTCCCAAAGCTTCCATACGCCAAAGTTGCGCTCACGTACATTGGTGTCGTGAAACATCACAACCGCACCGGGGGCAAGTTTTGGTAACCACGTTTCAAAATCATGGCGAACTGCTTCATATGTATGCAGTCCGTCTATGTGCAAGAGATCTATTGATTCATCCGCAAAATAAGCTACGGCATCGTCAAAAGTCATCCGCAACAACCGCGAGAATCCGGCATAGTGTTCCTGGTGATACGCATTAACTTTAGCGAAAATCTCATTGTCATATTGACCTGCATGTTCGTCACCCTGCCACGTATCAACGGCATAACATTTCGTTGAAAGACCCGCTTCGACAACTGATTGGCAGAATGCGAAATATGAATGACCATAATGAGCACCAAGCTCAACAAATATTTTTGGTTTTACCTCTTGAATCACCCCGCATGCAAAAGGCAAATGCCCCAGCCAAGCGCTCGGCGATTGAAGTAAGTTCGGAGTAAATGACGCTGCTGCAATTAAATTATTTGGGCTCATGTAATGGTTTCTAAAGTTTGCAATTTTACTTCTAACATTGGAATACCTATCAAACCGGATGTAACACTACTCGATTCTGATCTAAATAAAACGGCGTCGTGTATCCAATGATGTTGCTCGTGTATTTCTTGGGTGCCGTTTGCTATCGCAATCGTGATGCTATATTCACCGGAGGGGAGCAGCGGCATATAAAAAACAAAGTCCGCTTGAAGCTCGCTTCCCTTTTGGCAATGCACGAACTGTTCTCTGTAGAACAGGAACGTATTGTCTCCGAATAATGCTTGCCCTAAACGATCTTTGACAAAAAAACCGACTATAGGTGAATCAAGGTATTGATATGCGTGAACAAATACCCGCAGAGTGACTTTTTCCCCTCCGACAATCCAAGCAAGCGGATGTTCGTTTTCATCCAGAAGACACACATCATGAATTTGCGCCCCACCTTTTCCAAAGGATGCTGCGTCCGGGTCGAACTTAAATATCTGCAAATCATTGCGCAAATTACTGGTGTTAATAAACTCCAACCGCTGATCTTTAATTGGAAGTGAATCATCTGCTTTCTTGAATGCTCTAAGCTTTGTTGTACTGCCTTTACCTTGCTGCGCTTCGTAAAACGCTTCAAGGTAAAGCTCACACACTTCCTTGGGCGTCCCTTCCTGTATCACCTGTCCTTTTTCAAGCCACACGACGTAGTTGCACAAATTTTTTATGCTACTGGTATCATGGCTCACAAACAGCACCGTTCCAGTTTTCATAAAGTTGCGCAAAAAACGCATACATTTTTGGGTAAAGAAAGCATCACCCACAGCCAGCGCTTCATCAATAACCAAAATATCCGCATCCACGTGCGCAATAACGGCAAATGCCAAGCGCACCATCATGCCGCTGGAGTAGGTTTTCACCGGCTGCTCGATAAAGTCACCAATGTCAGCGAAGGCAACGACGTCATCAAATCGCGCATCGATTTCTTCGTTGCTTAATCCCAGCACGGAAGCATTCATATACACGTTTTCGCGCCCGGTAAAATCGGGATTAAAACCAGATCCAAGTTCCAGCAGCGCTGCGATGCGACCATTGGTTTGAATGCTACCGGTAGTTGGATTAAGCGTTCCGCAGATCATTTGCAGTAGCGTAGATTTACCGCTGCCGTTGCGCCCAATGATACCGACGGTTTCGCCTTTTCTTATTTCAAAGGAAACATCTTTGAGCGCCCAAAATTCACGAAAGTATTTCTTCGGCGCTTGTCTGGCTAATCTTTGTAGACGAGGAACGAAAAATTGCTTGAGCCGATCGCGCGGGTTGTCGTAGATGTGATAACACTTGCTGAGGCTTTGTACGCGGACGGCGAGGTCGGTGGGCTCTGGGTTAGTGGTTCGTGGCGAGCAGGAAGTAGGCTTAGAGGACATCAGCAAATCCCTTCCTGGTTTTTTGGAACCAAGCGTAACCTGTCCAGGTAATAGTGATAGCCGCTAAAGTGTAGCCGCCCAAACCCATCCAGTTAGGCAAATGTCCCCAGATTAGCACTTCTCGTGCTTGCTCAATGATGAAGGTGAGAGGGTTAGCCATGATGAACGGACGGATTCTTTCTGGCACAGCAGTCACCGGGTAAAAGACAGGAGAAAGGAACATCAACACTGTGGTAATTATGCCTATGGTTTGCCCGACATCGCGCAAGAATACACCGAGAGAGGCGAGCATCCAGGCGAGACCCGTGGTGAGGATGACTAGCGGCAGCAGTACCAAGGGAGTGAACACCGCCGTCCAATGCAAGTAGCCGTTAAAGAGTGCAAAAGCAGCCAGCAGTATGCCCAGGCTGATGAGACTGTGAAATAACGCAGCCCCCATGGCAATGATCGGCAGTATTTCCAATGGGAACACAACTTTTTTGACGTAATTGACGTTGGAAATAATCAATCCCGGAGCGCGGTTGAGTACCTCACTAAACAAGTTGAGCACAATCATGCCAACAAACAACACCACGGCGAATTGCGTTTTGCTATCGTCACCACCCACGCCACCCCAGCGAGATTTGAAAATCACGGAGAAAAAGAAAGTATACACCACCAGCATTAACACTGGGTTAAAGAACGACCAAGCCAATCCTATGACCGAACCTTTGTATCGACCTACCACTTCACGTTTAGTCATTTGCATAATGAGCTGACGGTTGCGACAGAGGCTTTTACCCAGTGCCAATAAGGATGAAGGTTGGGCTGCGTGGGGGTTGATAGCTATTGATACGTGGGTCATGCGAAATGCTCCGCTTCCGCCAAAGACTTGCCAAGTTGGTCTTTTTCAGACAAAGCAGGTTCGTCTTGAATGGGCCATTGGATGCCTATAGCAGGGTCATTCCAGGCAATGCTGCGCTCAAATTCGGGTGCCCAGTAGTTGGTGGTTTTATAGAGAAACTCTGCAGTATCCGAAATGACCACGAAGCCATGCGCGAAACCTTCAGGAATCCACAACATGCGCTTGTTTTCGGCGGAGAGTTCCAGCGCGACGTGAT
>Ga0208119_100132_pt1 | contig 24372 bp, 17 predicted proteins | sample LakWasMet51_LOW8_2_FD_183887 | JGI IMG/M metagenome (GOLD analysis project Ga0208119, IMG submission 183887) | Freshwater sediment methanotrophic microbial communities from Lake Washington under simulated oxygen tension - Sediment Metagenome... | ecosystem: Environmental > Aquatic > Freshwater >... | reverse complement strand
ATCACGTCGCGCTGGAACTCTCCGCCGAAAACAAGCGCATGTTGTGGATTCCTGAAGGTTTCGCGCATGGCTTCGTGGTCATTTCGGATACTGCAGAGTTTCTCTATAAAACCACCAACTACTGGGCGCCCGAATTCGAGCGCAGCATTGCCTGGAATGACCCTGCTATCGGCATCCAATGGCCCATCCAAGGCGAACCTGCCTTGTCCGCAAAAGACCAACAAGGCAAACCCGTGACAGAAGCGGAGTGCTTTGCATGACCTCCACTTCCAAAATGGGAATTAATCCCCATGCGGTCCAGCCTACATCTCTCTTGGCGCTGGTCAAAAGCCTCTGGCGCAACCGACAGCTCATCGTGCAAATGACCAAGCGCGAAGTGGTAGGTCGCTATAAAGGTTCTGCCATGGGTTTGGCTTGGTCGTTTTTCAATCCGGTGTTCATGCTGGTGGTATATACCTTCGTTTTCTCAGAGATTTTTAAATCCCGCTGGGGTGGGATTGGTGGTGACGATAGCAAAACACAATTCGCCGTGGTGCTGTTTGTTGGCATGATCATGCTAGGCCTGTTTAGTGAGGTGCTCAATCGCGCCCCTGGGTTAATTCTTTCCAACGTCAATTACGTTAAAAAAGTCGTGTTCCCGATTGAAATACTGCCAGTCATTGCCATGGGGGCGGCGCTCTTTCACAGCCTCGTCAGCCTGGGCGTACTTCTTGCCGCGTTTACACTCTTTAACGGTTACTTGCACTGGACTGCAGTTTTCACCCCATTTGTGCTGTTACCATTAGTTATTCTTACCCTTGGCTTAGCTTGGGTGCTGGCATCCTTAGGCGTATTTCTGCGCGACGTCGGGCAAACCATCGGCATCGTTACTACCGTGTTGATGTTCCTTTCTCCTGTCTTTTACCCCGTGACTGCAGTGCCAGAAAGATTCCGTCCGTTCATTATGGCAAATCCGCTCACCTTCATCATTGAACAAGCACGAGAAGTGCTAATTTGGGGGCATTTGCCTAACTGGATGGGTTTGGGCTGCTACACTTTAGCGGCTACCGCCGTTGCCTGGGCAGGTTACGCTTTGTTCCAAAAAACCAGGAAGGGATTTGCTGATGTCCTCTAAACCCACTTCCGACATCGCCATCTGCGTACAAAACCTCAGTAAGTGCTATCATATCTACGACAACCCGCGCGACCGGCTTAAGCAGTTTGTCGTCCCTCGTCTGCAGCGCTTGGTCAGACAAGCGCCCAAGCAATATTTCCGAGAATTCTGGGCGCTTAAAGATGTTTCGTTTGAGATTAAAAAAGGCGAAACCGTCGGCATTATCGGGCGCAATGGCAGCGGAAAATCGACTCTGCTGCAAATGATCTGCGGTACGCTTAACCCGACCAGCGGCAGTATTCAAACCAATGGCCGCATCGCGGCACTGTTGGAGCTTGGCTCGGGGTTTAACCCTGAGTTCACCGGACGTGAAAACGTCTATATGAATGCCTCTGTGCTGGGCTTGAGTAACCAAGAAATCGACGCGCGCTTTGATGACATTGCTGCCTTTGCAGATATTGGGCAGTTCATCGAGCAGCCAGTTAAAACCTATTCAAGCGGTATGATGGTGCGCTTGGCATTTGGCGTCATTGCTCATGTTGATGCTGATATTTTGGTGGTCGATGAAGCTCTATCAGTCGGCGATGCGGTGTTCACGCAGAAGTGCATGCGCTTCATCCGCCGCTTTCAGGAGTATGGCTCTCTGCTTTTTGTCAGTCATGACACCGCATCGGTGCAGAACCTGTGCAAATCCGGTATCTGGCTTAAAAATGGCAGTATCGAGCAGGCAGGCACAGCAAAAAGCGTCTCGGAAGCGTATTTGCAGTATACGTTGCAGGAGATTTGCGGCGAGGAGTCAAAGCTGACTTCGATAGTGCCTATTGGTATCGGTGATGAAGTATTTACCGAGGAAATAGCTCCTGACAAGGAGACTCCAAAGGTAATCGACTATGGCGCTGTTGCTTCAGTACGGGACAATATCGATGCTGCCAAGGGCTGGAAAACTGGCCAAGCCGATATCGTTTCCGTTTCTCTTACGCTGCTGTCGCCAGGGCAAGAAGGTATATTTGAAGGCGGCGAACGCGTGCGCATGACTATACGTGCCAAAGCCCACGAATCGTTGCAAAACCCGATTCTTGGATTTCTAGTGCGCGACCGTCTGGGGCAGGATTTGTTCGGCGAAAATACTTTGCCCTTTACCAATCTCGCCCCAACCCCAATTGGGACGGGCATGATATTCGAGGGCATCTTCGAATTCAGATTGCCCTTGCTCCCCAATGGGCAATATGCAGTAATGGCGTCTGTCGCCGATGGTGATCTTCACGGCAATATACAGCACCACTGGATGCATGACGCGCTGATTATCAATGTGTCTTCCAGCAAAATCAGATGGGGGCTGGTCGGCATTTCGTTTGATCGAGTGGAACTAAAGGTAATTATTAATGAGTAGAATGACACTGGATCAATTGTACGCTGAGCACACTGGTAAGGTCTCTGACAAGTGGTCTCTGTATCTAACTGAATATGACCGTTTGTTTGATGGCTACCGTGACAAGCCAATACGCTTGCTTGAAATCGGCATCCAGAATGGTGGCTCGCTCGATATTTGGTCAAAGTACTTCAGTAATGCAGCAGTTCTAATTGGTTGCGACATCAATCCGGACTGCGCACTTCTCAGCTACGAAGACCCGCGTATTAGCGTAATCGTCGGTGATGCAAATGAGCCCGAGATCAGTGAGCGAGTGTTCCAACGCTCGTCGCAGTTCAACATCATTATTGATGATGGCTCTCATTCGTCGAGCGACATTATTAGGTCGTTCGCGCTGTATTTTCCACGTTTAGTAGAAGGCGGCGTTTTTATCGCCGAGGATTTGCATTGCAGCTATTGGGGGCAATTCGAAGGTGGGCTGTTCGATCCCTACTCCTCAATCTCCTTTTTCAAGCGGCTTGCCGATATTATCAATCACGAGCATTGGGGGATACCCAAGGCGCGAGCCGATATTTTGCGTGGCATTTTTGCTAGATATGGCTGTGAGATTGACGAAGAGGCGCTGTCACAGGTGCATTCGGTGGAGTTCATCAATTCGATGTGCGTGGTTCGCAAGAGACCGGTCAATCTCAACAGTCTTGGGCATCGTGTTGTTGTGGGTACCATTGAGTTAGTCGTTTCAAATTTGAAAGACAGGGTGTACGAACCCGATCCGATCTTAGACCAGTCCTGCAATCCGTGGACGGTAAGAACTACGCCTCCCGACGAGGCGATTGAATATGCTGAGCTGGAGCTTGCCACTATTAGGCAACAAAGCTCTGTGTTGGAACAGCAGAACTCGGTGTTGGAACAGAAGAACTCTGTGTTGGAACAGCAGAACTCGGTGTTGGAACAGAAGAACTCTGTGTTGGAACAGCAGAACTCGGTGTTGGAACAGAAGAACTCTGTGTTGGAACAGCAGAACTCGGTGTTGGAACAGCAGTCTCTCAACCTTAGCCAGGTAATTACTGATTTGCGCAATTCCACCAGTTGGCGTATTACCGCACCACTGCGGTTTGCCAGTATGGGGACAAAGATGGCTACAGATAAATTGGTGAAGACAGGTAGCATGCCGGTCCCGACAGCGCCTGCCATTATTCCGGCCACTCACGGTAGCCTGCGCGACTCGATGGTGCAACGCGGTCACGCCTTCTATCGCCGCCAGATGAAGGGAACGCGGCTGGGCCGGTTGATTGCTCAGCAGATTCTCAAGAGTGGTCTGGTGACTACCTCTGAATTACAGATTTCTGCGCGCTCGCAAGACAGCTTGGCGATCCAGGAAGTGCAGTGTGCTGACGCTATGCAGGTCGAGGCTGATTCTGCTGTGCCGGGGTTCCACCTTAGTCCGCCGCTAAACTTGGAAGTGTTAGACGCGCTTGCCGTACATCCTTGCATCAATGTTTTGATACCTAGCTTGCGTCTCAAGCATATGTCAGGCGGACCCAATACCGCTCTGTTGCTAGCCGCGTTATTGGCGGAAAAAGGCGAGCGGGTGCGATTGATCTCCTGCGACGCCCCTACGGAAGGGGAAGAGGCTGCGTTGTTTCCTCATATGGATGGACTGTTGCAGCGTCCGGTCGCGCGCGACCTGATAGAATTGGTCGATGCCTTCGACCGTACACAGCCGTCCGCAATTGGGGTCAATGACCTGTTCTTTGCGACCGCATGGTGGACCGCACAGATCGCGAAATATGCGGTCAAAAAAACTGTGCGTAAGACTTTTATCTATTTGATCCAGGATTTTGAACCAATACTGCATGAAGGATCAACCTTTCAGGCGCGCGCGTTGGAAACCTACGGCCTGCCACATATCCCGGTGATCAATACTCGTCTGCTGCTCGATCACTTGGTAAAAGAAAGCGCCGGTTGCTATGCCGACCCGGAATTTATCGCCAACGCGCTGTGGTTCGAACCGGCGCTCGATCGCAGCTTTTATTTCCCCGCACCGGAGCAGGCAGGGCGGTCGGGTAAGAAAACCTTACTCTTCTATGCGCGACCCACGGTCGCGCGTCGCAACCTGTTCGAACTCGGCGTAGTCGCACTAAGGCAGGCAGTTGCCTCCGGCGTCATCGACAAGGACAATTGGGAAATCTGGGCAATGGGCGAAAAACTTGCACCTGTGGCCTTGGGTAACGGCGTGTTCCTCAATCCATTACCGTGGATGAGTTTTGAAGACTACGCCAAGCGCGTACGCACGGCTGATCTTCTGCTTTCCTTGATGCTCTCGCCACATCCCAGCTATCCGCCGCTGGAAATGGCAGCCTCAGGCAAGCTGGTTGTAACCAACAGCTTCTCGGTGAAGACAGCTGAGCGCATGAAGGCGTTCTCGTCGAACATTATTGTTGCGGAGCCAACCCCAGAAAGTATTGCTGCAGCACTTGAGAATGCAGCTGGGCGCATCAACGCAGGCTTGCCAAGTTACGATCCTTCCGGCGAAGTCGCACTACCGTCCAACTGGGATGATAGTTTTGGCGCAATCATGCCGGTGCTTATTCAGCGCATACACTCATTGCGTACAACCCCCCCGGCGACCAATGTGCCGCTTGCCATCGGCTACCCTTCCATGCCGAAGACTGAGTACGAAAGCTATCGCAGGGCTTGTTTGACGCGCCGACGGCGAGAAGGTGAATACCAGCAGGAGCCAGGGCTGCTGTCCTTTGTCACTTCGGCCTACAATACAGATTCTGTATTCCTTGAAGAGCTTGGAAATAGTATGTTCCTACAGGACGGAGGCACGCAGTTCGAATGGCTGATCCTCGACAACGGCTCCACCAACGAGGATACACGTCGCACACTAAAGGAACTTGCGCTTCATCCAAGTGTGCGACTGGAGAGTGTAGAGGACAACCTTGGCATCATAGGCGGTATGCGCTTTTGTCTGGAGCATGCACGGGGGCGCTACATATTACCACTGGATTCTGATGACTTGGTCGAACCTGACTGCGTTCATGTGTTGACCCGCTTCATCAAGGATAACAATTATCCGCCGCTGCTCTACACCGATGAAGACAAGCTGGGCGTGGGACATTTCGGTTCGCCGTATTTCAAGCCGGACTGGGATCCCGTGCTGTTTCTGCACTCCTGTTACATAGCTCATCTCTGCGTTATTGATCGCGAGCTTGGACTACAGCTTAACTTATACAGCGACAAGACCGCTGAGGGCTGCCACGACTGGGACAGTTTCATCCGTTTCATGAACGCAGACCATGTGCCGTGTCATGTTCCAGAGGTGCTCTATAGTTGGCGCATGCACGAAGGATCAACATCGGGAAACATTAGCTCCAAGGCGTACATCACCGCTTCTCACCGCGCGACTCTGCAACGCGCACTGGTTCAGCGTAACGCACTGAACCTGGAGTTAGTCAGTAGTTCGCTATTCAGCAACAACGTCGATTGGTGGTATCGACGCAAGCGTGATGTCCCTGTATCTTGCGTTTCTCTGGCGATTGCAAGCACACGCGGAGGGAATCAGACCGCCGGAACGCTGTTGCCCTTGGCGGTGATCGATGCCGACAGTGAGCAATGTATGATGCAACTTGCACAGGTAGTTTCGGATGGACAGAGCGAACTGGTGCATTTGTACTGGAACGGCGTCACGCCAGACGATGACGAGTGGCGCTGGGATGCTGCGGGATTGCTGGAGTTATTCGCCGATGCAGTCATGGTCGGCGGCACACTGCATGATGGAACCAACGTCGTCGACGGCCCGCGCATTTTCGGGTTTGGCAAGGGTTATGACTGTCCTGACCGAGGGAGGCCGCTCGCTGATCCCGGCTATTCTGCGATGATGTGGAAGGCACGCTCCGTGTCGGCAGTGTCAAGCGGACATTGCGTGGTGCGTCGCGATTTTCTGCTGCAGGTTATGCCGATGCTTCTTGCTGAAAAGGTTGACATTCAGATGGTGGGACCTTGGCTCGGTGCTCTTGCAGAACAAGCGGGTAAACGCATCATATTCTCTCCTTTCATACGATCCAAGACTGCAATCGTGCCAGAAGATATGGCTTCGGAGAGCGCAAGCGCGTATTTTCTCTCGCGATTCTGGTCTCAATTGCCCGATGCACGCTTCTACTCGCCGCGCCTGGGATTGGCCCGCGAAACTGCCTACGCCCCTGTCTCTGACGCGGACCGTGACCGGCATCTCAGGAAACTGCAGCTGCGGACGTTATCCTATGCAGACTGGCTTGATCGCGAGTTGCAGCAACGAGCAGTCCGCTATCCGGTACCGACACAGGACGTCAGTCTATCCATTATCACGCCAGTTTATAGCGGTAGTAACCTCGAATTGCTCGATGGGCTGGCACGCACTATCGCTGCGCAGTCCGAGGCGGTCCTGGAATGGCTGCTGGTCGTTAATGGTCCGATGAGTCAGGCCACGATGGAGCTGATCCGATCCAGGGCTGTAGGCGAATGGCAAGCGCGCCTGATTGTGGAGCCGCAGCCTATCGGTATCGTCTCGTCGTTGCGTTTGGGTCTGGAGGCGGCGCAGGGCGAATACGTAGTTCCGGTGGATGCCGACGATCTCATTACGTTGGATGCTGTGCAGATACTTGCACACGAGATCGATCGTCTTGGGCGACCCGAACTCGTCTACACCGATGAAGACTTGCTGGTCGACAGCAAGCCGGCATCGCCATACTTGCGCGCGGCATTCGATCCATTGCTCATCCTCGACAATTCGACGATCTGGCATCTGTGCGCTATGAGGCGGGATGCGGCACTTGCGGCCGACGTTTATAGCGACGCGGCGGCGAACTGGTGTCAGGACTGGGACACTGTTTCTCGCATCGCCAGTTGTGGCGGGCGCATAGAGCACGTTCCTGAAGTTCTTTATCACTGGCGTCAACACGCCGGTTCCACAACGAATAATGCGAAAGGCGATTCGCGGTCATTGGATTCTGTACACCACATTCTTGAGCGTCATATCGCCCTCACACCGACCCCGCAACGATTTTACGTTGCAGACTGGCCGGAAAGCCGTGGCGCGCGGGAACTCTACATTGCTCGGAACCCTGACCCTTTACCGCCGTTCGTTTGGATAGGGGATGTGGCAACAGATGATTCGGTCAGATGTAATGAGGATGCGATTTTAGTGATCGCGGCAAACGGTATAATTATTGAATCGCAGCAGGTGTTTGTGGAAGTTGCCCGACTGTTGGAACTCCATCAGCAGGTCGGAGTAGTCGGCGGTCTAGTGGAAGGGAAGGATGGCGTGGTTGTCGATGGTTGCTACATGGTCAATGGTGCTGGCATGCTGGAAAGTCCTTGGCTCGGTCAAGCCGCAAGTCACGGCGGCCCGTATGCGCTGGCACTGAAAACACAGAGCGTGGCGACCAGTGGCCACGCGATGGCGTTTTTCCGGATCTCTGCATTGAAGCAGGCTGGTGCTTGGCCTCTGAAAGCGCATGAGGCTTCAAAGGTCATGCAATTGTGTGGACGACTTGCCGCAAACGGCTGGGTTATCGCTTTCTCTCCGTTGGTGCGGGCTCGCGCCGGTTCGTCATTTTGCAGTGAACAAAGCCGCAGTCGGCCTCCGGCTGGTGTACCCGCTGGCAGCCACGCGTTAGTCAGGTATGGCATGGCACTTAATTATAGGAGCTGACCTTGAACCTGTTGAATACACCTCCGATGACGCAACAGGAGCAGAGGACTGGGCCCGCAGGAGCATCCACCTTAGTGCGTGGGGTGTCTATGCTGCGGGCGATGCTGTTCCTGCTTGCGGCGTTACCCGCTATATACAATTTTGTGGCCATCCAGTATGCATCGATCACGGTACCATTTTGGGATCACACCGAGCTGATTCGCTGGATTGCGTCCTGGTATGACGGCAATTTCCGTTTCTCCAGCTTGTGGGAGCCTCACAACCACACCCGTCCGCTGGTTTACCGCATTGTCATGCTGTTCAATGCGGTGCTGACGGACTGGGATATCCGTTCGGAGTACATCTACATGTATGCGGCGCTGTATGGCACTTTCGCCTGCCATATCTGGGCGCTGCAATGGGTGACCGCGGGTGCGGTACGCGGTATGGTGTATCCCCTGGCACTGTTCCTTGCTTCGTTGATACTATTTTCGCCAGTCGGACACAACAATCACTGGTGGTCGATGATGTTCCAGCTCAACGCAGCTAATCTATTCATCGCGTTTGGTCTATTGATACCTTTCATTCGACCGCAGTGCTGGAGCAGCCATGTATCCGCTGCCGTGAGCTGTTGGTTGGCTGCTTTTACGCTGACTAATGGTTTTTTCGCCGTGCTCGCGATCGGACTGGTGTTCCAGCTGTCGGCAACGCAATTGCTACGACCCAGCCGCTGGACTCTGTTCTGGGGCGGAAACCTGCTTGCATTGCTGGTTTGCTACCTGCCGGGCATCACGTTGTCCACTAGCTCTGTCCATCCGACCCTGTTGCAACTGGCGCAGTTTTGCCTGGCTTATCTTGGCACACCGCTTGGAGGCTTGTTGTGGTTCCCGTTTCCGAACATGTTTGACATACCGCTGCCGATTGCGACCAACGCGATATGCGGCACACTGTTGCTGGCATCTGGTGCGGCGCTATGCTGGCATGCGCGCGCCCAGCTTCGCGAGCAGGATTCGGCAGCGCTGATCCTGTTCGGATTCACCATTTTCGCCATGGTATCGGCGGTTGCCACAGGCTGGGGACGTGCTGCATTCGATGAATATGGCGTCTCCAACGCGAATGCCAGCCGTTACTCGATTTTCGGTGCTTACCTGATGCTGGGTCAGCTCTATTACCTTGCCGCCGGTTTTGCACATGGGTGGTGGAACCATGTTGGTTTGCGTCGCATTGCCGCACTCAGCGCAACGGCATTCGTGCTTCTGTCCGTGGTGACTTACGTTAGAGCGGTGAATGTATACGATAATGCGCACAACTTTAACAAGACGTTGTTTTACGCTTATCCTTGGGGATTGCAGCCGACGGCTCAGGACAAGTTTATTCATCCCAATTCTGAGTCGATCAAGCGGCTTAAGAGCGATTTGCAGAGGCTGGAATTGGGTCCTTACAGCAGCAGGACATTCAACAGCCAGGCGTTGCCTATCGGTGAATTCAGTAAGGTCGGCTTGTTGTCTGGGAGTCGCCAGATTGTTCAGCGTTTCAACTCCACCGAAGATGGATTGAAAGCGGTGGTTGTTATGCTGATAACGCCCAATGGCAAGCAGAAAGATGGGAACATCGAGTGGCAAATTTCCGAGGTCGGTGCGGCCCAACCGGTAGCACGCGGCACGCTGAACGCCGCGCGTATCCACAACTGGGAGGAGGTGCGTCTGAAGTTGCCTTATCTTAGCGACAGCAAGGGGCGTGAATATCAACTTGCTTTGTCAGCCAAGGCAGATGATGCCCACGGGCTTGGTGTAGCAATGTATAAACCGGTGGCCGGTAACAACGCGACCCTCACAAGTTACGAACAATCTGGAGCATCGAAGACGGAGAATCTCTCTATGGCGCTACGCATGGATTACACAAAATGAATCAGGAGAACAAAATGCTTCCACGTATGACAATCATCTGTCCTGTGCATAACGAAGAGAAAGTTGTGCCGCTCTTCTTTGAGCGGGCACTTCCAGTGATCAAAGAACTGTCGGCGCATTATCAGGTGGATCTACTGTTCCTCAACAATGCATCCACGGACGGCACTTTTCAGGTCATAGAGAAGCTGCGTCAGGAGCACGCATTCGTGTATGTGATCACGCTCAGCAGCAACGTCGGTTATCAGCGATCCTTGGAGTGCGGACTGCGCAATGCCAAGGCCGATGTCATTACCTTTATCGACGTGGATTGCGAAGATCCACCTGAAATGATCCTGGAGTTCGTCAAATACTACGAGCAAGGTTATGACCTCGTATACGGCGAGCGGGTCGACCGCGAAGAGATTCGTGCGATTAAGATGCTGCGAAAGCTGTTTTACCATATCGTGCATCGGGTAGCGGACGAAGATATTATTCTTTACATGGCCGAGTTTTCACTGCTTACTGCGGAAGTGCGTGACGCAATGGTGCAGGACCAGAACTCATTTCCATTTATCCGCAGTTCCATCGCTCGCGTGGGGTTCCGTCGCATCGGTATACCTTATAAACGGCATCGCCGCATAGCAGGTGAGACCCATTATAATCTGTTTGGCATGACGATTTTCGCCATTGCCGGTATATTGTCCTCGTCGACTTTGCCATTACGTTTGCCAATTTATCTGTTGCCCTTTTGGTTGCTGCTCAGCGCCGCACTGGGTGCCGCGCAGATCGCGACCGGCAACCCTTGGTACCTGCTCGCAAATGCGCTGTCGACCTGTGCATACTTGGGGGGTACCGCAGCCTTCACCGCGCTGTATGTCGCCCGTACTTACAAGAACGGACTGGGTCGGCCCAATTACGTGATACACCAACGTTACTCGCACATGCAGCCTGCAGTAGATGAATAGCTTGTCCAGCGTCGATATCACTGATCTACCGCCTGCTGTACGCGGGAACACGCCGCAGGCGGAGTGCGCGTTTGTCAGTTTTGACGGCGGTGTAAGGGCTAACGGCATGCTGCAACAGCCGGATCGTTATCGTTACTGGGATCATGATGCGTCACAATATCCGCGTATTCCTCGCGGGGCCGGGCTTTCGTATGCTGCGGCAAGCTTCGTCAATGGAGGTCTCACGGTCTCGCACGCCTCTTTTAACCGTGTCACAGGGTTTGATGAAGTCACAAAGGTTGTCGAAGTCGAGGCAGGCATCACGTTGTATGCGCTGCATGACTTTCTTTGTTCGCATGGGCTGTATCTTCCGGTGCAGCCTGGTCATGGACGCATTACTGTTGGCGGGTGCATTGCCGCTGATGTTCACGGTAAGAACCAAGCGCGCGACGGTACTTTCATGAATCAGGTAGCGTCTCTGACGCTATTCCACCCCAGCCATGGCATGCTCGAACTGTCCCGCGAGTGTGAACCTGAACTGTTCCGTCTGACCTGTGGCGGCTATGGACTGACAGGCCATATTGTCCGTGCACGGTTGCGCGCCATACCAATACCCTCGCCGGCGATCGAACTTAAAGCTGTTGTGTTTTCAGATGCTATGAATGGGCTTGAGCGGCTTGAGCTTGCGGCGCGGAAAGCCGATTTTGCTTATTCTTGGCACGACATGGCGAGCGCGGGCAAAAGCTTTGGCAGCGGCTATGTTTTCCAGGCGCATTTTGTAACTGACAGTCACGAATCCTCGTTGAAATCGCGTGATGCCGAGCCACCTCAACTGTCTGCAGCCGGGCGCGCCGACTGGCCTGTCGCCCTGCTCAATTCGCTTTCGGTGTGCGCACTAAATGTTATATACCGTCGCCAGCAGCGGCAGGTATTGGCGGGAAAGACACTGGCATTGCAGGATGCGCTGTTTCCTATTCATAAAGCGCAGTTGTACTTCAAGCTGTTCGGCGTACGCGGATTTCATGAATACCAGGTGATCCTGCCGCTGAAAGCAATGCCTGACTATCTCGATGCAGTCAGGATGGGCATCCGTCAGCGTCGACTCGCTATAACTCTAGCCTCTGCCAAGGCGTTTGTCGGCCCGCGCGAGCTTTTACGATTTACCGGCGAGGGCGTGTGTTTTGCGCTTAATTTCCCACGAGATGAGGCGGCAAATGGATTTATGACGTTTCTCGATGAACGAGTGATAGCGCTGGGTGGTGTACCTAACATCATCAAGGATTCCCGGCTGCCGCGCTCTGTAGTGGACGCCTGCTATCCTGGGGCCTCTGAATTTCGTGCGGCACTACATGCCTTCGATCCGAAAAGGATGTTTCGTTCGGAACTTTCGGAAAGGCTGGGCTTGTGAGAGCGTTGGTTGTAGGAGCATCGGCAGGTGTGGGTCGCGCGCTATGCGAGGCTCTCGGAGCTCGTGGCGCAGCGTTGCTGCTGGTGGCAAGCGACGTGCGCGATCTGGATGCACTCGCTGCCCATCTTCGGCTCGTCTACCGCGTGGAGGTGCAAACTGTCGTGGCTGATGCAAGATGCGTCGGAGAATGCGTCGAGCAGGTTGGCAAGGCAGCCGCTGTCTTCGGTGTCATCGACAGCTTGTATTTTCCGATTGGTGCATCGCACGCGGAGGATCGTGGTCTGTTGGGCATAGAACGGGCAAGCGCCATCCTGAATACCAATCTGACAGTCGTGATCGGCCTAGTCACGCACTTCTTGCCGCACTTGCTAACACAGCAGCGGACTCGCATTGTGGGTTTTGGCTCCATCGCCGCGATACGCGGCAGAAAGACCAATGTGGTATACTCGGCGGCCAAGCGAGGACTAGAGAGCTATTTCGAAAGCCTGCGTCATCTGACGGCCAATACTGGAATGCGTGTTCAGTTTTACCGGCTCGGATATGTGGCGACCCAACAATCTTTCGGTCAGCGTTTGCTTTTTCCAACCGTGACTCCTCAACAGGTTGCGAAGAAAGTGTTGTGCAACATAGACAAGGACATGGGTAAGATATTTTTTCCTCGCTATTGGGCCTTGATTGCCCTTGCAGTGTCATGGGTACCGTGGCCGATATATAAGAAGCTAGATTTTTGATGAATGACTCTCTCAATTCCGTATGCCGACGCGGCATGCGCCCGATGAAATGGCGACCATGAAGCCCGGACAGGTGGGCATGCTTGCCTTCAAGCTAGTGGTGACAGGCGCATTGTTGTGGTTTTTGTTCCGCAAGGTTGACCTTGGGCCTGTCGTAATCCGGCTTGGCAGCATTCAAGCGGAATGGGCAGCTGCCGCGCTTGTCGTCCTCTTGGGTCAGTTGCTGCTGACCGGCGTACGTTGGTACTTCGTGAGTCAGCTGGTCGGCGCACACATCCGGCTCGGACTCGCAACGCGGCTGATTCTTGTCGGTCAGTTCTATAATCAGGTACTGCCGTCCTCCGTCGGCGGCGATGCTGTACGTGCTTGGCTGCTTTCGCGTGAGGGTATTTCGATACGACATGCTTTGGTTAGCGTGATTTGCGACCGCGCCGCAGCGCTGGTCCTGTTGACAGTGATCGTAGCCTGTACCTTGCCGATTGTGATTCTGTCTGGAGACGCGGCAATTCCGTCCGCCTGGCCCCTAGCAATAGCGCTTGATACACTCACAGTGGCCGGCCTGCTATTTCTGCTCCTCTGGGGTGAGTCATTCTCCATATGGCTTATCAGCCTGCGGCGGGCGCGTCCAGTTGGCGTAATAATTCGCGATCTTAGACTGGTGCTTCTTTCCTCAGTGAAAAGCTGGTGGGTAGTGGGACTGAGCGTCGTCGTGCAGGCGATGGTGGTCATGAGCGCCTATTTTTGCGCGCTGGCGTTGCGGGTCGAGTTCGGTATGGTCCATTTGCTGATGTTGCCGCTTATTATGCTGGTGTCTTCCATACCGATTTCCTTCGCCGGCTGGGGGCTGCGCGAAAGTACTATGGTAGTTGGCCTGGGATTTGCCGGCATTTCAGCGGCGGATGCGTTGGCTATCTCAGTAAGCTTTGGTATTGCACAAATGCTTATCGGCTTGCCCGGCGTCGTGGTGGCCGTCATGTCAAGTTACGGGCGTAAAAAGTCCTGTGCCCGAGCAGTAATTCATCCAACAAAATCACAAAAAGATTGCCAAAAAAAATGATAAAAAGACTGATGCAGCTAATATTACTTGTAATAATGATATTTGGTCTAGTGCAGTTTGGATCTGTGGATTGGCACCTAAATAATTTGGGCGACTTAAGTGTGGATGCTGCGTTTCAGCTCGCCCAGCCGTATTTTATTGAGCAGCATCTCCAGTTTGGGGAACAGGTGGTGTTTACCTATGGACCATGGGGTGTTCTTTTAACTGCATTCACGGGTTCAACCTATCATACGGCTGTTTTGTTGTTCCGGATTGCTCTGGTCGTATGTATTTTTCTGGCATTGTGTGTCCTTGCTGAACGGTATAGTGACCGTAATAGTCGTATCGTTACATGGGTCGGTGCGTTTGCACTGGTACTATTGTGGATCACGGGGCAGCGCGATTCCTATTTTCTGTTTCCGGCTTTACTGGTGACCTATCAGCGTTTGACAGCAGGCATTGTTAATGATGAAGATGGTTCATTGCCAGTTCGACAGTCAGAGCATCTGCTTTGGATTGCATTGAGTTTGCTGTCAGGGTGGGCCGCGCTTGCCAAGTTCAATATTTTTGTTGTTTCTACCATAGCTCATCTGTTGATCTTGACTGATGATGTGAATCGCAGGCGTTGGCCGGTGCTACCCTTTATGTATGCTGCAGCACTTTTATTAGCTTGGCTGAGTGCTGGACAGAATATTGCCAATCTACCACTGTGGGTATTTCGCTGTCTAGACTTGTCCAACGGGTATGCAGATGCGATGGCTATGGGTTTTTTCGTCCCCTATGGTCCGGAACTGGTAGCTATCTACTACGGAGCTGTGGCATTGATAATGCTTACCGGGGTTGCAGTAGCAGCCCTGCACCGCTGGAGGCTTCCAGCCTTGCTTATATTGCTGTTCACGTTATTCCTGTGTGCGGTGTCGATTAAGCACGGGATGGGCGGGAATCAGGTGGAGCAATCGCTTGCAGAGCTGGCTCCGGTACTGTGGTTCATGAGCCAGCTACTGCTCCTTCCATCAGGGAGGAGTGTTGAGCAAGATATGTCCCTCTGGGGCCGGATTGGGTTGGCAGCTGCAGTAACAGGGTTGTTGTGCTTGGCGCTAGTTGCGGCAAAAATCAACTTTCCGATAGTTAGCCTACAGCAAGCCATGGAAGGCATGCGAGGAAATGCATCTTTCTTGGCAACCACCCTGCGTGGCGTTTCTACTGATAAATGGGATGCAACACTGACAGGACTACATCGGTTTTGGGAGCCATCAACTTTGCCAATTGGTCAGACTATCGATGTATATCCCCAGCAAACCGGCTTAGTGATTGGACGTAAAGGATTGCACTATTCTCCACGACCAGCATTTCTCTCGCTGAATGCGCACACCTCTGCGCTGGCTTTGCTCAATGCGCGCCATCTAGAAGAAAGCACGGCACCGGATCTTATTTTGTTCCAAGTGCTGCCTAGTGAACTTGGCGTAAACAATCGCTATCCGGCGCTAGCGGATGGGCCGTCATGGCCACTATTGCTGTCGCGCTATGATCTTACTGACTTTAGTAGTGAATTCTTGGTTCTTTCAAAACGTTCTGATAGATTGCAGCCTGAGCGACCTCTGATTGTTGAACGTAAGGTGGCTCTGGATGAACAGGTTGCGTTACCCCATACAGAAAGTGGATTGGTATGGGCTGAAATCGATATAAAGCGAACCTTTCTCGGAAAGCTCATTCATATGGTCTATAAGTCCCCGCACGTGATAATTTCAACTCATACGGCCGACAACATTGATCACACGTATCAACTTGTGCCTGAGCTTGGGAAAGCCGGTTTTCTTCTTTCTCCATTGGTAGAAGATACGTCTTCTTTTGCACAGATCCAGCGACGAGGTATTCCAAGCAGAGACACGGTGAAGCTTGTCAGAATTAGTTCTCCAGATGCACCCATAGGCTTCTGGGCTAGCGACATCACGCTTCGTTTGTTTGACCTCTTATTGCCCACCACAGCACTGCCAAGCTTGCCGCCCGATGCTCAGCGCTTGATGTCGTTACAATTTTTGGATGGCAACACAACAAGTTGTCTGTTCCCTCCTAGGCTAGAGCAGCTTAATGGCACAAAGCAGCAAGTGCTTGCATTGCATGCGCCTTGCCAAACCGAGGTTGCAGTTTCTCCTACTAATCACTCAATGACAATAAGGTTTGGTTTGCAAGATAGTTCATTTTCTGGGCCAGCCAAAACGGATGGAGTGATTGTTCAGGTGGTTGGTTTGAAATCTGATGGAAAAGAGTATAGCCGATGGATTCGGACGCTTGATCCAGAAACTGACATGGGTGATCGAGGGATCCAACAAATGACGATTAGCTGGCAGGATACTATGGTAGAAAGGATTGTTATTAAGTTGCTAGCGGGTGTCAATAATGACCCTTCGTATGACCATTCATATATTCAAGATATAATCGTTAGCAATTAGACTTCACGCTGGTTCGGCAGAAGGTGAGCCAGTCAGTATTTCGAAGTAGAAGCAGCTGGAAAAGTAGTTAAGTTTGATGATTGAAAAAACAAGCGGTAATAAGTTATCGTAATTTACTGGGAGTAATATGAAGGCAATAATTCTAGCCGGTGGCTTAGGCACCCGTATTAGTGAAGAATCTCACCTAAGACCAAAACCCATGATTGAGATCGGGGGAAAGCCGATTCTCTGGCACCTCATGAAAATGTACTCTCATCATGGGATTAACGATTTTATTATTTGTCTTGGTTACAAAGGCTATGTGATTAAAGAGTATTTCTCAAATTATTTTTTGCATATGTCAGATGTGACGTTTTGTATGCGCGAAAATCAAATGGAGATTCATCAAAAGTTCGCGGAGCCTTGGAAAGTAACGTTAGTAGACACTGGCGAAAACACGATGACCGGGGGGCGCCTCAAGCGTGTTGCTTCGTATATTGATGACGAAACATTTTGCTTCACCTATGGTGACGGCGTCTCCGATATTGATATTTCAGACTTGATTGCAAGCCACAAAGCGTCAGGCCGACAAGCTACTGTTACTGCGATTCAACCCCCTGGACGCTATGGTGCGCTGCACATTGAGAATGGTGCGGTGAATCACTTTCAGGAAAAACCGGATGGTGATGGTGCGTGGATTAATGGTGGTTTTTTTGTCCTGGAACCAAGTGTTCTTGAGTACATCGATGACGATGACACGGTTTGGGAGCAACAGCCTTTACAAAAGTTGGCCGCCAATGGACAACTTTCAGCTTATCGACATGAGGGCTTCTGGCAAGCGATGGACACGCTACGGGAGAAAAATCATCTCGAAGAGCTGTGGTTGTCGGGCAAAGCTCCATGGAAGAGTTGGTAATGATGTTCGGTAACGTCTATAAAAATCGAAGGGTCTTGGTGACCGGGCATACTGGTTTCAAGGGAAGTTGGTTAGTGCTTTGGCTAGAAATGATGGGTGCAAAAGTGACGGGTATCTCATTGCCTCCCGAAACATCGCCTAATCATTGGGATCTGCTGGGACTCGACGTTGAGTCTTTTTACATCGACATCCGTGATGAAAGCTTGCTTCGGCAGAAAATTGTGGAAGTTAAACCAGAGATAGTCTTTCATTTGGCAGCGCAGCCTTTGGTTCGCCGGTCCTACCAACAGCCTCTGGAAACCTGGGCTACGAATGTGATGGGCACAGCGAATGTGCTAGATGCCTGTCGACAGGTTGAAAGTTTAGCGGCGATTGTTGTGATCACTACTGACAAGTGTTATGAGAATAAGGAATGGGTTTGGGGGTATCGAGAGAATGATCCCCTTGGCGGACATGATCCTTACAGTGCCTCCAAGGGGGGGAGTGAGCTGGTCGCAGCCAGTTATCGTAGTTCTTTTTTTAACACTCCTTCCAGTCCGCTGTTGGCAACTGCGCGCGCCGGCAATGTGATTGGTGGCGGGGATTGGTCTGAGGATCGATTGATACCGGATTTGGTTCGTTCTATAGAGGCCGAAAAGTCCCTGGAAATCCGTTCTCCTAATGCGACCCGGCCTTGGCAGCATGTGTTGGAATGTCTTTCCGGCTACCTTATCCTTGGTCAGCAACTGTTAGAAGAAAATAAATCCTGTGCCGATGCTTGGAATTTTGGCCCGGATAGAGAGGGGAATCGCCAAGTCAATCAGGTTCTGTCCGCATTGAAGACTGAGTGGCCGAGTGTAGATTGGTACTGTAGTGATACAACCCAGCCACACGAAGCTCAGTTACTGCACTTGGACTGTGGCAAAGCACGGGAAAAGCTCTCTTGGCGGCCGGTGTGGACATTCGATGAGGGCGTCATAGCTACGGCTGAATGGTATCGGGCTTGGCTGGATCGGCGCGATATTGTTAGTTTTGACCAACTACAGAACTATATCAAACTCGCCAAGAAGCGTGGGCTGTCTTGGGCGGGAGATATGACCTCATGAATTTAGTTGAGACCAGTATTCACGGTGTAAGGGTTATAGAAAGCACAGCTTTTCAGGATAATCGTGGGGCATTCTCCAGGCTGTTTTGTTCGCAGGAATTACAGACAGTTATTGGTCAGAGGGTGATTGTTCAGATTAATCACTCGATGACTCACAGCCTTGGCGCAGTAAGAGGGCTACATTTTCAAAATCCGCCGCATGCGGAAATGAAGATAGTCCGCTGCCTCAAGGGGCGTATTTTTGACGTGGCGGTTGATCTGCGTCAAGGTTCTCCGACCTTCTTGAAATGGACAGCCATTGAACTAACACCGGAAAGCCATCTTGCTTTTGTAATACCTGAGGGCTGTGCACACGGCTTTCAGGTGTTGGAAGAGGGCAGTGAATTACTATACCTGCATACGGCATTTTATACGCCAGATGCAGAAGGCGCGATCCGATATGACGATCCAAGTATTGGCGTAAATTGGCCGCTAGCACCAACCGATCTCTCTGCACGAGACTTAAGTCACCCACATTTAAAAGAAGATTACAAAGGAATAGTTTTATGAAATGTCGTCACTGCCATACTGAGTTGGAACATGTTTTTCTTGATCTTGGCTATGCCCCCCCTTCTAATGCCTACCTTTCCAAAGAGGCGTTGCGAGCACCTGAGACAACGTTTCCTCTAAAGTTATATGTATGCGACCAATGTTGGTTAGTGCAAACCGAGGATTTTACCGAGGCGGATAAACTGTTTTCCGGCGATTATGCCTACTTTTCATCCACCTCGCAGGGTTGGTTACAGCATGCGGCTCGTTATACAGATGGGATTACTAAGCGCTTAGGATTAACGAAAGAAAGTTTTGTTATTGAGGTGGCTTCCAATGACGGTTATCTACTTAAAAACTTCCTCGCTGCTGGTATTCCCTGTCTTGGAGTGGAACCAACAGACAGTACCGCAGACGCGGCTGAAAAAATTGGTGTGCCGGTCTTGCGAGAATTCTTTGGCGTAGCAACGGCTACTGCCTTAGCTGAAGGTGGAAAATGTGCTGATTTAATTTGTGGCAACAACGTCTACGCACATGTCCCAGACATTAATGACTTTACACAAGGTCTTCGTATCGCGTTGAAGGAAGGGGGTACCATTAATCTGGAATTTCCTCATTTGATGCGTCTAATTGAGCAAAACCAGTTTGACACTGTTTATCACGAGCATTTTTCTTATCTTTCGTTGACTTCAGTTGTCCGCATTTTTGCTCATGCTGGATTGCGAGTGATTGACATAGAAGAGCTGCCTACCCATGGTGGCAGCCTTCGCATTTATGGGTGCCATGACAGTGATCCGAGGGCCATGGAAGCCGTTGTGCTGGCCATACTCGAAAGAGAAAAAACATTTGGCTTGCAAGATCTCCTTGTCTATCAAGGGTTTCAGCGGAAAGCAGATAAAGTCAAAAATGACTTTCTTGCCTTTATAATCGAGCAAAAACGTGCTGGTAAGTCTGTTGCAGCTTATGGTGCTGCCGCCAAGGGAAATACTCTGATGAATTATGCGGGGATCAAGCATGATTTGATCGATTTTGTTTGTGATGCCGCCCCTTCAAAACAGGGCAAGTTTATGCCCGGAAGCCACATCCCAATTCTTGCACCTACAGAACTTGTCGAGCGGAAGCCTGACTGGGTGATTATCCTGCCATGGAATATCTCTGACGAGGTTATTCAGCAACAGCAAATAGTACTTTCATGGGGTGGAAAGTTTGTCATTGCTGTGCCTGAACTGGAGGTTCTTGAATGAGGGTGATGGTTACGGGAGCCACGGGTTTTGTCGGGAGGCATGTAGTCAACGAGTTGCTTACGCATGGGTATTCTGTTGTTGCAATTGCTCGTGATATTAAGCGGGCTCGAGAAATGCCATGGTTTGATCGTGTCGAGTTCATCCAGTGTGATTTACACGCCGATTTTAAGCCCTTGTTTCAGTCTGAGTGTCTGCCCAGCGCAATTGTGCATCTCGCATGGACGGGTCTCCCGAATTATCGCGATTTTTTTCACATTAGCAAAAACTTGCCAGGAGACTTAGCCTTTCTGGAAGCTGCTGTGAAGTCGGGGGTGCCTCACTTATTAGTCGCAGGTACATGCCTTGAGTATGGTATGCAATATGGCCCATTGACTGAAGAGATGGAAACCAACCCTACTACGCCATATGGTTTTGCCAAGGATACTTTACGCAAGGCGCTTCAATTGCTGCAGAAAGAAAGTCCGTTCACATTGCAGTGGATGCGTCTGTTTTATATGTACGGCGAAGGACAAAATAAAAATAGTCTACTGGCTCAGTTGGATCGGGCGATTGATGAGGGGCAGGCTATTTTCAATATGTCAGCGGGTGATCAATTGCGTGATTATCTATCAATTCAAGAGGTGGCGGAAAACTTTGTTTTGGCGCTTGAAAGCCCTCAGCTAGAAGGCGTAATAAATTGCTGTAGTGGAAAACCAATTTCAGTTTTTGATCTCGTTAAACAACGGTGCCATACAAAATCTAGCGACATAAACTTAAATAGAGGTTGTTACCCTTATCCCGACTATGAGCCAATGGCTTTTTGGGGGGGGCCTTCAAAGCTGACTAACCTCAGGCCCATCTAATAATCGATAAAACTCAATACGGTAAGAAGTGCAACGTGTCTAATAAGGTCTCTGTCATCATCGTCAATTGGAATGGCGAACAATTTCTTGAGCAATGCCTGTCTGCATTGATGGCTCAGACGGTCAAGCCGCACGAAATCATTTTGATTGATAATGCCAGCTCCGATGGTTCGGTTGAGATTGTGCGGCAGTTCTCTCTAGTGCGATTGATAGCCCTCGATCGGAACACGGGGTTTGCGCAAGGCAACAATCTGGCGATTAAGGAGGCTTCTGAAGAGTCGGAATGGATCGCACTCATCAATCCAGATGCGTTTGCCGAAACTTGCTGGCTGGAACAATTGCTTGAATCCGTAGAACGTAACCCGGGATTCGATGTGTTCGGGAGCAAGCTGGTTAGCGCAGGCGATTCCTCAGTATTGGATGGCGCAGGTGATGCATATCATGTGAGTGGTCTAGCGTGGCGCATGGGGCATGGTTCACCTGTGTCGATTTCTGCGGAGAATGAACGGGAAGTGTTCTCTCCCTGTGCCGCTGCCGCGCTTTATCGTCGTAGTGCCTTACGCAAAATCGGAGGGTTCGACGAGGACTACTTCTGTTATGTGGAAGATGTGGATCTCGGTTTCCGTTTGCGACTGATGGGATATCATTGTCTTCATGTGCCTCAGTCCGTTGCGCATCATGTCGGTTCAGGCACGACTGGGGGGCAGGATAGTGACTTTTCTATGTATTATGGACACCGTAATTTAGTGTGGACCTATGTGAAGGATATGCCGGGGCTGCTGTTCTGGCTATTCCTGCCACTGCATATGTCGTTGAATCTGGCGAGCATCGTCTGGTTCGCGTTGAGGTGGGGACGGGGTAGTGTAATTTGGCGAGCCAAGCGCGATGCTTTGATGGGTCTACCAAAAATGTGGCGTAAGCGTAAGCAAATTCAAAAAACTCAAGTCGCTTCAATTGGTGAGATTTGGCGACAGTTAGATAAGCGAATGATTGTAACAAAGCAGGGCAGAAAAGAAATATGAGTACAGTGGTCTCAACAATCATCGTCAATTATAACGCAGGGGCGTTATTGCGGAGCTGTGTCGATTCGTTACTGAGTTGTCCACTGGAGATCGAAATTATCGTAGTCGATAATGCATCGAAGGATGGCAGTTTGGATGCTTTGCGAGGCCTACCATGCGTACAGATAATTGAAAACCCAACCAACGTTGGTTTTGCTGCGGCTTGTAATAGTGGAGGACGCGTTGCTTCTGCTCCGTTCCTGCTGTTCCTTAATCCGGACTGCTGCTTCAAACCGGGTACGTTGGTCACGTTGTTGGAAGCTCTACGTGAGGGTGAGCACGTGGGTATGGTCGGCGGCTTGCTTGCTAATTCGGACGGAACCGAGCAGGCAGGCGGCCGTCGGGCTATACCCACGCCTTGGCGTTCTTTTGTGCGTGCATTTTGGCTGGCAAGTTTTTCGGATCGCTGGCCGCGCCTGTTCTTTGATTTTCACTTACATAAACAACCGTTGCCGGATCACGCCATTGAGGTGGAGGCAATTTCCGGCGCTTGCATGATGGTCAGGCGTGAGGCAATGCAGGATGTCGGAGAATGGGATGAAGGTTACTTTTTACATTGTGAAGATCTGGATTGGTGTATGCGCTTCGGACAACAAGGGTGGAAAATTCTGTTCGTTCCATCGGCGCAAATTACCCACGCGTTAGGCGTTTGCGGAAGAAGTCGGCCGGTGTTTGTCGAGTGGCACAAGCATAAGGGGATGATACGGTTTTACAAGAAATTCTTTCGACACCAGTATCCGGGTGCGCTGATGGGGTTGGTTGTGGTAGGCGTGTGGCTGCGGTTTGGCCTCGTGGCTACTTACTACTCGGCCAAACGTGCCGGACAGGCGTTGGGGTTTGGGCATGGTTGATAATGCGGTTCCCATGACCTCTCTTCCAGAAGGTGATGGATTATCGCTAAACCTTGTAGGTGTTCTTGGTGCGACCAGTTCGGTGGGAGCATGTCTACTGCCGATGCTGACTGAGGCAGGGTGGCAGGTGACGGCGTTCTCGCGGTCGGCGGTCGAGCAGAGTGGTGATAGGGTAGCGTGGCGACGGCTTGCTCCCTCTTCACCGGCTCCTCTGATGGAGTCATTAGCCATTCGCTCCGGGCATCAAACGGTAACAACCCAGTCGCCGGACCTCCCGCGTGCGGGTGAGACGAGCATTTCGTTTTGGATTTGCGTCGCCCCTATTTGGGTGTTGCCGGATTATTTTGCCTTGCTTGATGCGCAGGGCGCGAGGCGTGTAGTGGTCGTGTCTTCCACCAGTCGGTTCACCAAGGATGACTCCTCCGACCCGGAGGAACAGGCCATAGCACTTCGGCTTGCTGATGCGGAAGCGCGGGTGCGGGAGTGGGCGGAAAGCCGCGGGGTGGAATGGGTGATTCTGCGTCCTACGCTGATTTATGGCTTGGGGCGGGACAAAAATATTGCCGAGATTGCGCGCTTCATCCGGCGGTTTGGCTTTTTTCCCTTGTTTGGCGAGGCACGCGGCTTGCGCCAGCCTATTCACGTAGCGGATGTGGCAAGCGCATGTCTGGCCGCTTTGCGGGCGCCTTGCGCGGCGAACAGGGCGTATAACATTTCCGGTGGCGAGACGCTCACTTATCGCAACATGGTCGCTCGTGTTTTTTCCGCCCTCTGCCGACGTCCGCGCTTGCTGACTGTCCCGCTTTGGACTTTCCGCCTGGCGGTGACTATGTTGCGCCGCTTGCGGCGCTATCGGCAGTGGTCGACCGCCATGGCCGAGCGTATGAACCGTGATTTGGTGTTTGATCATGCTGAGGCGGCGCGAGACTTGGGCTTTAAGCCTAGGGCGTTCATGCTGTCGGCGGAAGATGTGGCTGCATGAGTAGGCTCGTCTTGCTGACTGAGCTAAGCGTTGTTGTTTTGTGTGAGGTTTAACGGCGTGCTGAACGTCAGCGTTTAGTACGGATTCCAATCTTGGGGTATCAAAAGCCAAGAATGGTTAAGGGTATTCAGAATACAGCAGGAGTCTTGAGACGCTGGGAATATATGCCCCACAGAATAAACCATTGGCGGCGGCAATAGACGTATTGCATTCAAGTAGGCGGTCAAGATATTACTTTCAGCTCTCTGCCAGCGCAGATTGCGGTTTATGGAATACCCTGTTTTGGATATG
>Ga0208119_100060_pt1 | contig 59991 bp, 52 predicted proteins | sample LakWasMet51_LOW8_2_FD_183887 | JGI IMG/M metagenome (GOLD analysis project Ga0208119, IMG submission 183887) | Freshwater sediment methanotrophic microbial communities from Lake Washington under simulated oxygen tension - Sediment Metagenome... | ecosystem: Environmental > Aquatic > Freshwater >... | reverse complement strand
TTGGTAGGATGTTTATCCATTTCTATTAACTGAGCAGCAAGAAAAGGTCATTCTAATCAAAAATGGTTAAAATGGTTGTTTTTGATTCATTATTGCGACTAACACTATGCTGTGTTTTATTTATAAAAGCTTGAAAAAAGAACATCTTTATTTGTATGTTGATAAAAAAGACGATTTTTCGAAGGTACCGGAAGCGCTTTTCAGCAGCTTTGGCAAAATGGAATTTGTGATGGATTTGGAGCTCACGCCGGAACGTAAACTGGCCAAGGAAGAAGCCGGAAAAGTGATTGATAGCCTGAAGGCGAAAGGCTTTTTTGTGCAGCTACCGCCGATCAATCTGCCTGCGCCGTTGAAAATACAGTAAATTTATAAAAGCTTAAACCACGAAGACACGAAGTTTTTTATCTTGAATTTTCTTCGTGCTCTTCGTGTCTCGGCAATAGCTCCTGCATTGCTCTACCTTCTGCATGACCCACAGGGATGTGGGGAATGCAGATATTGCAGGAGCAAATATCTGTCCATGCAGTCGTTCGTGGTGAATTATTAAACCTGCCGCTTACGCTTTCGGCAAGGTAACGCCGGTTTGCCCTTGATACTTGCCGCCCCGGTCTTTGTAAGAGGTTTCGCAAATTTCGTCGCCCCCGAAAAACAGCATTTGCGCAACGCCTTCATTGGCATAGATTTTTGCGGGCAGCGTGGTGGTATTGGAAAACTCCAGCGTCACATGGCCTTCCCATTCGGGTTCCAGCGGGGTGACATTAACGATAATGCCGCATCGGGCTTCTCTAGCCAATAGTTTATTGCGCTTTAATGGCTACAAAACTTGATTAATTATACATTATCTTTCAATGATTTGAAGTTAATTCTCAAGAAACTATAATTGCATAAAATTGCGTTTCAAAATAGTAAACTCTAGGATTTGGATAAGAGCGTAGTTAGCTCAAAGCACCTGTATCAACTAGCAGCAAGCAAGGTTAAAGATTGCGATCGCGGCAGCCTTCCCAATATGATTGAGGCCAGTATGTGGACTGGGGAAGGTCTATTTAGATGTTAAGGGAGAGTGACTCCGATGATAAATAGATTGGCGGAGTTTCCGTAGTAGTCTGAGATGGGGAAAACCCATTACATGTCGCAGGGAAACAGTTTAAGAAATTTGCTTGGTAAATTATCTGACATTAGAGGGGTGAAGACCTTTGATAATGAGCGAAATGCAAAACAAACTTGCAATGTGGACTGAAGTAGTTGATCAATATAATTTTGAATGCTTACTACGGCTGATTACTAATCGGTCATGGTTACTTGGAGCGGCTCACATTACTTTAGCATATGGCGGTGCTAAAACAATGGGTATCGATGGAGTAAACAAAGCTATGCTTGAAAGTCGCCTTGATCAGCAGTTGGAACTGGTCCAGTTCCAACTTCTAATAGACGAATATAAACCTTCAGGGTTTGCAATTCGCCTGTGATGCGTTTCTGGCATATTGATCGAAAACGGCGTCACGATCAGCATGGATGGACGTGGCCGAGCTTTGACAATATTTGTTTAAAACGGCGCTGGAGAATGGTTAAATATGAAGAAGATTATTTGAAGCAGCATGACAGCGCTTGCTACTGGGATTGACTGGCTACTTTGTGTTTTATAATGAAGAACGGCCTCATCAATCATTAGGCTATGAAACGCCCAGTTAAGTCTACCAAGCTGCTACAGGAGGTGGTGCGAAGATTGAGGATAAATACGGAGCCGATGGGATGAGGTTGTCTAATACCTCTAACTATTCATGTCTTACTGTAAAGCCTTACAAATATAAACAACACAAGTCCATTGTTAGCAAATGGCTACAACGTTTTAACAAAGGTTACGATTTCTGACTCAGATGTGAGTAACTTCTAATATCGAATATCTGATAACTTATCTATTAATGGTAATATTTTACTATTTGACTTCAGCCATGATGAGTATGAATCAAGCCTGCTATCATTAACTATTATAATATTATTATGGTGGGCGCTATCAATAATAGCTTTAACCTTTTTATTATATGTAACACCAAAGTCATTAGAATCAAGGTATTTAAGTAATAGGTATAAAGCAACATGAGAGTCATCTGATATATTTTCGTTATTTGAATTATTAATAGTAGTGGTTTTTGACTCAAGAATTTTAATTTTTTTAAGTAATGTAGCTACTGTTAATCGTTCTTTTAGCAAAAGAGTTTGAAGTGATGAAGTAGATGTTGTATTAATGTCATTTCTCTTTAATACCTCTGGATTTGTTAGCCACCATTTTTCAATTGCATTCATGCAATATTTACAGTTACTAATTGTAGTGCGATGAATTGTTTTGTATTTATCATCTAATAATTTAAGTTGTTTTGTAATATAGTCGACAACATTCGTAATTTTTTTAAATGCTATTCCAGCAGGTAGTTGATCTAATATTTTCTTTATATCAGATGCCCTGATTTTTTTTCTTTCAGATACTTTTGATAAAGAAACATTAGACATTATCAACATCTATTCTCTAGTAAATTAGCTGGGCCGATTGTTTGTAAACTAGGCAATGATAATAATTCACTATGTATTTGTCTTATTGATTTTCCTTCAATATTAGCAATCGTAACAATTTGATTCCAAAGTAGATCAATAAGTGTGTATGTATCGGGTATGTCTTCAATAGTTGTGTCGTCTTTATCAAGTTTTACACTAAGTCTTCTAGCAAGTAGATTAGCATGCTTTACCAGTGTGTTATCAATTGCTAGATGCTTATACTCACGACACTGGGAAAATCGAAGATAAAGAAATTCATCAAGTCCGCCATTTTGAGAACGAAGCTCAAGCTGCTGACTAATTACATCCGGATCTTGAGTATAGAAAAAATGATAATCATCATCAGCCCTATCTTTTGTCGCTTGCTCAAGATAAGTCAATATTTTCTCATATACAGATAACTCAAGAAGATCTAACGATCTTTTGTAAGAAACAGTTTTTACCAGCTTTTTAGATTGATGAGACTCGTTTAAGTTGTGCGTTTTTATTATCCTGGACGCTGCCGTACATTCTCCTCTTAGTGCTTCAATTCTTGCTAAGATTCCAGGCTGATGATCAATTCCGTATAGACTGTAATGACACAAGGCACATCGATTGGGTTCTTTGATTGATTCCAAAGCATCAGTTGGACATTTACCACCAGCAACACAGAGCCTGTGGTCATCGACATCGCACTTATCAACTCCATAAGCTTTGAGAATTCCCAGCGCATCTGTACCTCCACGGAGAGAAGGATCTCTTAAGTCAAATAAAGCAAACTTATGTTGTAAAATCGCCTCATCAACATTATTAGATAAATTCTTGGCCATTGCAGAGGAAGGACTAGAAGGATGAAGATGAACAGGCTCCGATGTATCAAATATGCTAGTTTGTTTCAGAGCATTAATAAGTCGTTTTTGCTTATTTTTAATGTAGTAACGCACAAGGGGAATAGTTTGCCCTGTAATTTCTTGAATAAGCTCAGGGGGAATACCATGATCGGCCAAAATAGTTGCATGTGACACACGAGAGGAATGTGGTATATATCTCTTTTCATATTTTACTTCACAAAAAGGCCCAACAATTGAAGGTTTTGAATATTTTCTTTTATGTAAATTTGAATTAGGACGTCGTTGATGAAATGGCTTTTTCTTTTTCTTTTTTTTGGGTGTTGTGTCTGGATATGTGACTATATGCATGCCTTTTATGTCCTCATAACCTTTGGGATAGGCAGGCATAGGAATTAAACATCCGGAAATGCCTCTCAAGATGACGTCCTTATCATGTGCTATCTTATCTTTATTAGAGCTAATTATTGAATGTAATGACAACCATGCAAGTTCCCAAGTTCTATAATAAAATTTATCATCTACTGGGTTTTTTCCAGAGCTGCGAAATAAAGGAAGTATTCTACCCTGAGGAGGGTTTTTCCGGTTCTCGTACTTAATTTCTTTTTTTGAACAACGTTCTTCTGTGGATAGTTGCCAAGATTGTTCGCGAAGCAGAACATCTCTAATCTTTTTATGGCATAAAGTATTCCAAGGCACTTTCTTTACTTTGTCAGTGCTAACATTGATTAAATAATAATCGTCCTCCGTTGGATTATTCAGATTAGGTAAATCAAATTTTTCACGATCTAGCCATTGTACTGATTGCCCACGAATAGCCATCCCAGCAATTGAATACGTTAATCTTAATGAGGTTAGAACTGGAACAAGCCTTTTTTCCGGCTTGCCATTTTGATCAAGCTTTCCATCTTTAATCTTTATAGTCCGATGATGTGGAAAAAAAACATTGGGTATGGGATCTATTTCGAAAATACTGCCCTTATAAATAAAAGTGGGTATTTCCATTCCAAGTTCCCATGCATGGAAAAATTCTGGCATTTCATTCATTAAATCGTCTTGAGATGACAAAGGGTCTGATATGGTATTATTAAGCCATTCTATTCCGAAATTTTCAAGTGCCTCAAAATATAGCCACAATATGTAGAAAAGCGCTTCTGGAATATCTTCTTTTACGCTTTCTCTATGTCGATGGACATGAGTCTTGTCAATTTTCTGATGAACAGGGTTCGAAATAAATTTATCCGCAATTTCTGGGTATGCTGTTTTATCAGCAATTATATAAGCAAAAAGTTGATCAATAAATTCAATGAAAGAATTAATAGAATACCCAGTTGATCGGCGGCCTGATGCTTCTAGAATTTCTAGGAGCGTTAATGGCCGTTGATAAACGTCTATCGATTGCTCTGCATCAGATAATTCTACAACAAATCTATATTTAAAATGGAGAGCTCTATTGAATTCATCTGGAGTATAAGGAGGATTAAAATCGATGTGATTATATAATTTTTTCCAAAACCGCAGATAGAAAAATAAATAATCAATTAATATATTAGCATTACTTACACTACCTTCAATCGTCAAGCCCTGGTTTTCGCGGTAGGTGATGTAATTCCGTATTGTTTTTATCCATATGTTAGTGCCGTCAATTACAGGTAAAAAATCACATCCTGGATATACTATAATATCGCGTTTAAAACTATTGTTTATATATTGGCATCTTTTAAAGTACTGGATCGCACTTTCATGGTCATTTAATGAAATGATTAACTCAAGGTCTTTTTGAACAGAATTTACTGTAAAATCAATATTTCTTTTATTAGATGAATCATCAGATGATTCGTTATCGAATCGACGCAAGAGAGATTTTTTTTGTGCTGAATTCTTTTTTCTTTCATTTAGTTTTTTTTTATTTATGGACTTAATTTCCTCGCTTGAAAAATTTCTGAAAGTTCGAAAGCTACTGTAGGAAAATTCAGATTGCTTCCTCCAGTTGTTAAAAGAAAGTATATCCTTCTTGGTTATTTTTATATCTTCTGAATGGTTTTCTAAATATTCAACATAAAGGGTTTTTAATATTGGACTTATACCTGTATTCTTATAACCAGAAATTTCTCGATAATGCGGCGAAATTGTAAACAATATTTCAGACAATTCAGAAAATTCATCAATATTAAAGTCGGAAAATGTGTGAAAGCTAGTTGATAAAAATAATCGCCAGCCAGATTTTGATAGTTCATCAGTATTCCATTTTGTCAAATACTCGTGACCGAGTAATGAGTTAGATCCGCCAGGATATTTTGATATAAATAATGCAACAGGTGTTAATAGCTTGTTCATTAATTCTGAACTGGTGGCAGATTTGTATGAAAATGTCGTTCCAGTTCTGAATTCGAGCGGTAATAAAATTAACTTCTCGTGCCAGAGATGAACTAGGATTATCTTGACAGACGAATGTAATATTCTTATATTTATATTAACTGTATTATTCTCATTTATAGAACGAATTAAATTATGTGCAAGTTTAGATACCTCAATATTTACATGTTCGCGAGCATTCTTGATTAACATTACAAAATCGAAACAAGAAATAATGAATTTGAGATCGTATAGTTCTTTATTCTTTAGTCCACGTTCAAATAGTTGTTTAGCTTCATTTTTATGTGAACAGGTAAATTCTATAGTAGATCTTATCGCATTATCTAATGCTTCTTGTTTAATATTGCTATCTAATAATACTGGAATATTGGTCTTATTTATCATGTGCTAGAACCCCATTGAAAATCAACAGATGAAAGAGTTTTGATAATATTCACAATATCATATTGAGCATATATTTTAGTCGACTCTTCATCATTGTGTCCCATCATGTCTTGTACTTGAGACAGTCCAAACCCTCGTAAGATGTTTCCATTTTCATCAATACCCGTGGGTTGATAGTTCCTCATCCATATTCCGTAATGGTGACGCAGAGAATGGTCGCCCCATAAATAATTTGAATCTGTTCTTTTTCCAGGGATTAAATCACCGTTGTCTCGTGCTCGTTTAATTGCATTTTTCATGTTTCTGGTCATCTGACTTTGAGAGTGAGCAAGTGGCTCTCCCTTTTTTTTTCCTTTTAATATTTGAAACAAGAAATTATGTTCAGTATTGTAGTCATACTCATACTCAAGATATTTTTGTAGATTTTCATAAAACATACTTTCCCAGTACGGAGGCATTATTGCTATTGCAGATTTTCTCCCTTTTGATGGGAGTGGCCTTCCTTCAAAGTGAGCTTCTTTTCTATCTTGTGGGCTAATAATTTTGATTCTTCCTTCTTCTGGTTCTAGATCCGGACAAATATCAAAAGTTAACATATTTAAACATTCATGTGTTCGTAGACCAGCCCATGCGAACAAAATGAATATTGACTTATCCCTATATGTCTTTGTGTGCTCTAGTAGGCTTTCAAAATATGTTCGAGGTTTTGCTTCACTCAGTCGAAGAGGCAAAGTCCCGATTGGGAAATGAAGTTCATTTTCACCGCCTTTGTTTTTGATTCGCTTAATTACAAATGGCGTAGCCTTGTTTTGTCTTTCGACAAAACACCATGATCTAATACAGCCAGCTAACCAGCTGGTTCTTTTAATTCTATTTTGCTCATCAATACTATGACGTGCTTGATTATTAAAAGTCTTTATTATTTTTACGGGTATATTTGATATATATACGGCACCTAGTTCCATTGCTGCATAGATGTCCGCATCTGCTTCAGACTCGATAAAATCTATAAAAATATTTAAGGCCCCAAATACAGGTAAAAGACTACTTTTAGCATATGTAGGAAATTCAACTTCGGCTTTCCAATTTTTTAATGCATCACTATGTTCGATACTATTCTGACACAACAGCTGATAGTCTGTTATAAGTCTGCTTAGTTCCGCAGGATTTGTTACACTTTGTTTAAGGCCGAATTCTTGCAAATAATCGATATAATGGGCGACAGCGGGTAGATATCTATTAATAGTATTGTATGAGTATGTCCCCCCCTTGCTCACCAGAAATAAATAAAAACGCTCAATAATTTCGATCGGTTTGCTTTCCCCATTTAGAAAATAGCGAGTCCTTTCTCCACCGGAAGATGCTTTTATTTTGATATGAGTTAGATGCTTGTATTTCATAATGAGTGTTGATTTGTGATCTTATTCATACATATAAATCCCAATTAAAACATTATTATCAACTTCATAGTTAACTCTACCTATCGGGTCAACTTAGAACTAACTTGCATTAATTCATACTTTTATTTGCTGATCAATATTTATTTTGTTGATGTTGTATTATGATAGCAATTACACATATGGATAATATTTATCATTTAAATTGTTTTCTTTTTATATTAAATTGAGAATAAATATTTTTATTAATTGTAAATATTTTATCAATATTTATCTGTATGCAGTTGATCTTGTTTTTTATAATATATTTTCATGCTATTTCTTATTTAGCTTGAAAAAAATTCCTTTTCTTTCTAATATTACAGGGCAAAAATTCGCTTTTAAAAATAATTGTTTACTTTTTTCTGATTAACTCCTATTTATTAGCAATTTGTACTGCTTTTTATTGTTGATGCCATATTCTGTGGTTACACGTTTAGCATGAGTATTATTCTTAATAAATCAAATGGTTGTTTCCTTCTATGAGTTTACTTATGGCTATTTTTATAATTCTTCTTTGCACTTCACCAGCTACAGTTCATTTGAATAATGCATAAATTTCTTAAATCTAGATAGAAAATAAAAATTTTATTGGCGCACTCTTGACCATTTTTTTATCATGCCAAAACAAGCCGTAAGTTCTTGAAATGGTCAATTCAATTTGATTTGCTGCCCTAGAATTCACCGTGCTTATCCGGATCACGCTCACTCGTACTAAATTGTTTACTCACGCTTTTCCACCAAGGCTTAGCTATATGCCAGCGAACGCTGCCTCACTACATTTACTAGATGTGTGCGTAAACCGGATAAGCACGGAATTCACCATTAGCCTAGGTTTTCAATGTAAAATGGACTTTTGATGATGCCTATATAAAAAGATGTATCTGTAAAAGGAAATATTGATTAACCGAATTAACACGCTTATGTGCTATAAGTTGGTCTTTATTGCAGGCATACGTCGAGCAAAAATTTAGTGAAGAACTGCACATACGCTGTATTACGCTTGGATGCGTTGACCTGAACAGTCTACTTTTGAAGATGCGAATTATTGCTGTTGTCGGCGAGTTCGAACGTGAACAAATGATTGAGCGCACTCAAGCACGAATTATTCGAGCTTCGACTTGCTGGGATTAATGTTTCTGGGATTGTTTGTGACTAAAGACGATACGACAAATAAAGCGAGGAAGTTTGAATATTACAACAACGTGGGAATAATTTAATAAGGCTTTGATTTAACAATAAGAAAATGTTTTACAGGTTCATCCATACAGAATAATTGCAAATCTCAGTGTGATGCATTCGTTCCCGCTATTCGTGAAGTCGCGTTCTGAAAATTCAACAATGATCGCTTAATCCGCTTTTTAATGAGTTAATTTTGTCATGCACTTAGTTTAATAATATATTAGGGCTCTTAAATTGTCCTTTCCTCAAGAAAAATCGGGAAGAAGCAAAGTGATCATCCCGTATTACTTCCGCTTCAAACAGACAATTGATATGAATGGACACGGTCCAGCAAATAAATAGATACCCCTTAACTCTATTGTTCAACTACTACATTGAAACAAATCATTTAAGGAATGAGTCAAAATGTTAAAAGAATCAATCAATAATCTAGTCTTAATGAGATTAGTCGTAGGTTATTTGGGGGAGAAAGATCAATTTAATTGGTGGGTCTCAACCTTCTTAAATGAAAATACCAAAAAAATGCTTGAATTTACCTTTTCTAGAACGGCTTCTCTGGCCCAGTATGAAGGGGTTTCAGCATCTGCAGCAAAGGTTCATGATGAAAGGATTGGTGTTGGTGAAACCTTCCATCTTTTTCGTCTTCCCGAATTTTTAGAAAAATCTCTCGTCAATCACTATCAGACCCACGCTGAAGATATCGACTTCATATCGGCTATACATTCACAAGATATAGCAATGGAAGTATTAACGTCCTTAGCGGGTGGAGCCAGTTTAGGAGATGAAGGTCCAGTTAACATTGGAGAAATCAATGATAATGACTGGAAACTGTCGATAAATAAAATTGCGTCTTCGTATTTAACTGCCTTTATCAGTAACAAAAAGGCATTCCCATACTTTCGAGATTAAAAATTGTAATGGCTGTGCAATATTACACGACTCAATTACAGGCAGGGTTGGGGTTAAAAGAAGAGACTAAAAGTCTATTTGATATTTATGAAGTGGGTATGACAGTACAAATGATGCACGAGCACGCTCTTAATTCTGGCACATTTCCTAAGGTAACCGCTAGAAGGCTAAGAAATATAATAGCTGAATGCTTTTTCCCCAGGTATATGCGTGAAAAGGGTGTTGCTAGTAATCTTAAAGCACTTATTCCAACGCTTACATCAACAGAAATTGATCAATTATTGTATTTGTATACGGCTAAAGCTAATTTAATTTTGGCTGATTTTGTAAAACAAGTTTACTGGCAAAAATATGCATCAGGCTATTCGACGCTTGATATTGATGATGCAAAGAGCTTTGTTGAGGCAGCATTACAGGATGGAAAAATGCATAAAACTTGGTCTGAATCGACAATAAAAAAAGTGTCATCTTATATTTTAGGGTGCTTAGTCGATTATGGATTATTAGCAGTTGAAAACCGTAAGGAGAGACGCATAACGCCACCTAAACTTTCGGACAAATTGGTGGTGTATTTGGCTTATGAACTACACTTTGCTGGCTTGGGTGACAATGCAGTCATTAATCATACTAACTGGCAATTGTTTGGTTTATCGCCTGATGATGTTCGAGAAGAAATGAAAATTTTAGCATTAAATAGGCATTGGATTATCCAATCTGCGGGGGATGTGGTGCAAACCAGTTGGACTTATAAAAATATGGAGGAAGTGCTAAGTGTCATTGCTTAAGACAAATTTTGATGAACTTATTTCAAAAATAAGACAAGGACGTGAATTTACCCACGCAAGCTTCGAACCTATTTATTATCTAATATTTCCCCCTTCTGAAATAGTCGCAGTCAAACGACAAAAAAAGGCATGGCTGTCTAGGTTAAAAACAGAAGGCTGGAATGTCTATGAGTTTTCTATTGCTGAACAAATAGAGCTCTTACTTTCAAATGTCAGTCCTATTGTTAAAAAGTTATGGGCGGCTTCGGATCTAAAAGATCCACTGAACTTTGAAAAAATCAATGAATCAATTACTAACGCCCTTATAAAAGAAGGGGCTGGATTGAAAGAAGCCTTTGAACGTTACTTATTGAAAGTGGAACAAGATAAGGATGCACTGATATTAGTAACAGACCTGGAAGCGTTGCACCCTTATATACGGATTGGTGCAATTGAAGCTGGGCTACAAGGGAAATTTAATGTACCCACTGTATTTCTGTACCCTGGCATTCGCACAGGAAAAACAAGACTAAAATTTCTAGGATTTTATCCCGAAGATGGAAACTATCGCTCCCTCCATGTAGGCGGATAACAAGGATTCATGATGACTCATATAAAAACATTATTTGATGCAAGTAAAGGCTTAGACCGCCGCATAGAAAAAGTAATTACCTTCGGTGCCAATGCAGAAGAAAATTTAAAAGCAGAAATATCTGAATATATTGTTACAGAACACTTGAGAGAAAGTCTGCATGAACTATTGGAAAAGATGCAGTCAGCCATGGAAAACCCCACAGCAAGCGAAATTGGTGTGTGGGTTTCAGGTTTTTACGGGTCAGGTAAAAGCTCCTTAACCAAATATATTGGAATGGCACTTGATGACCGGATTACTATCGAGGGTGTGCCGTTTATACAGCATTTTTCTGATCGGATTACTGATAAGAAAACCAAAACATTACTTAATGTAGTAGCAAAAAAATTCCCTGCCTCTGTTGTCATGGTTGACCTTGCCAGTGAGCAGTCAGCGGGTGCATCAATGGAAGATGTCGCTACTGTTTTGTACTACAAAGCCCTTCGTTGGGCGGGCTACTCACGTAATTTAAAAGTAGCGTCATTTGAACGCAGATTAAGAAAAAGTAATCGATTCGAAGAGTTTGAACAAAAAGTTTCTGATATGTTAGATGGTGAAAGCTGGAAGAACTATCAAGATGATCCTGCTGTCGTTGATTATGTGATACCCGCTATTGCCCATGAAATGTACCCTAAATTATGGCCCGACATTGACAGCTTTAAAACAAGCCACGAAGATTTTGTTTTTACCGCAGAACAGCAAGCTCAAGAAATTATCGATATAGTTAGAGAAACCAGCGGTAAGGAATATTGCCTATTCATCTTTGATGAAATCGGTAACTACGTCGGCCCAAGAGAAAAGTTAATTTTTAAACTCCAGGGATTTGCTGAAATTATTAAACGTATCGGTAAGGGTAAGGTATGGATTTTTGGTACGGCACAACAGACCCTGACTGAAGATGATAAAAGTGCCGCACTTAATTCGCCAGAACTATATAAATTAAAAGACCGCTTCCCTATACCGCTTCGTCTTGAATCCAGTGACATTAAAGAAATTTGTTATTTACGTCTATTAGGTAAATCAGCAAGTGGCGAGGAGCAACTGCGCTCTTTGTTCAACAGCCATGGTCAGTCTCTGCGCTATAGCACTAAGCTCGAAGGCAACAAATATTATGAAGCTGATTTTGACGAGAAGAGCTTTATTAATTTATATCCATTCTTGCCCGCGCATTTTGAACTATTGCTTAATTTATTAGGCGTTCTGGCAAAATCAACAGGGGGAATAGGTCTACGCTCAGCAATCAAAGTCATTCATGATGTGTTGGTGGAAGGAACTGATGAGCAAATACCCATTGCACAACAAGAAATCGGCTGGCTGGCTTCCTCCGTAACCCTTTACGATGCCTTAGAAAAAGATATAGGTACAGCCTTTGCAACTAAGCATAAGGCCGTTAATCGCTTAAACCAATCTAACTGGTTTGACTCTGAAGTACACACAGGTGTTGCTAAAACGGTTGCATTACTTGAGATACTAAATAATCTGCCTATTACTCGTTCAAATGTAGCGGCTTTAATGCATGGCAATGTAGCCGCACAATCACAGTTGGACGCAGTTAATAATGCAATAGAAGATCTGCTAAATGATCCCAAAGTGCCTTTGGCAGAAAAAGACAATCAGCTTTGCTTTTTTAGCGAGCGTCTTAATGATATTGAGCAAGAGCGTCACCAATTAAGGCTTCAGTCTATTGAGCTGCGAAAAATCAATAATCTAGCATTAAAAGATGTATTAAGTCCATTGCCAGCTGCACAATTAGGAGGGGCATTAACTGTTGTGACTGGTGTCAAATATCAAAATGATGCAGGAATGACGCAGCAACTTAATGGTGATAGAAATGATATCCAAACAGTGGTTGAGTTCGTTGCATCAGTTGACTTTGAATCCTCACGAGCAAAGTTAATCAACTCTTCAAGGCATAATCAGGATGATATTTTTCTATTAGCGAGAACGAATCAAGATGCCGATAATTTTTGTAATGAGATATATCGTAGCCAGGAAATAGCTAACCGTTACCGCAATGAAGCAGATAAAGAAATAAAAGAATACTGTAATGCTCAAATTGACCGAGCAAACAATTTAACAGAAAAATTGCAGCAAACTATTCGCCGAAGCTTAATTAATGGTGAGTTTATTTTCAGAGGCAATACGACTGCCGTTGAAGGTTACAGCCAAGACTTACTTGAGGCCAATAAGAAACATTTGGCTATTGTTGCGCAACAAGTGTATAGCCGTTACCAAGAGGCCCCTGTAAGAGCGCAAACCGAAATTGCCGAACGGTTTATGAAGGCAGACAACTTAAGTGTCATTACGTCTGAAATAGACCCTTTACAATTGGTCATTAAAGCGGGTGGGCAATTTGCCATCAATGAAAGTCACCAAGCAATTACTAGTATTAAAGACTATATAGAAACGCGCGGTGGTGTTGATGGTAAAACACTGTCAGATTACTTTTCACGTCCAAATTTCGGCTGGTCACCAGATACCTTGCGCTATTTAATTGCAGCAATGTTTATTGGCGGCATGGTTAAGCTTAAAGTATCGGGTACTGAATTAAATAGTTCAGGGCAAAAAGCGATAGATGCCATCAAAAACAATAATTCGTTCAAAGTGGTCGGTGTTAATTTGCGAGATGACAGGCCTTCCCCTGAAATGTGTTTTAAAGCAGCAGAGCGGTTAACAGAATTAACAGGGGATACCGTATTCCCAATGGAAGACGAGATCAGTAAAGCAGCTGTTCGTTACTTTAACTTGGCCCAGCGTGACTTTGCGCCTTTAGTTGAAAAGTTAAAAGCTATGAATGTACCTGGAGATGATCGTTTAGACAGCTTAAGCCAAGATTTAGCCGATATGCTTGCCTCTGATGCCTCTGATGCGCCGCAACGCATAGGTGCGGAAGAGTCTCAGGTGTTCTCATCACTACAATGGGCAACAGCGCTTAAAGTTGCATTTAAACAAGGATTAGATGTCACCTTAACTGAACTTAAAACAGTTATCTCCGCGATTGAATTATTACCAGCAACAGGTGTACCAGGCCAACTTAAACTTGATGCTGCTGAAGAGTTAAAAAGCTATGGCGAAAACTTAAACAAAGCTGAATTCTATCAATACAGTGCAAACTTTAGCAGTATCCTGACCGCTTTAAAATTAAATATTAGCCAGGCAGTCGACAAACTTGCATCTGAACAAACAAAGCGTATTGATGATGCACAAAAGGATATAACTATACAGCCAGGCTGGAGTGAACTGACTTCTGATGAGAAAGATACGCAACTGAAAAAATTAGAAAACTTAACCTTTATAGTGACTAATGATTTAACTGGACTACAGCAGTTATTGACTCAAGAGTTTAATATCCAAAGCCAGCTCACTAGTATTAAACAGGCCGTTGAAAATATAGCTCAACGTAAACGAGCCCAACGTATTGCTGAAGAAAACGAAAGGTCTGAAAAAGAAGGTAAAACTAAAATAGAACGTAAATTCACTATTCCAAAGATAGTGACGCAAACGGTACAAATAGATATTTTGATTCATAACCTAAATCAATTAAAAGGTGATTTAGAGCTGAATCCAAAAATAGAAATTCACGTGGACATAGAAGCGTAAAGGATAACAAAACATGGCCTTTGATCAAAACACAAGGAATCGCTTACAGCGGTTTGTAGCTGATGCACGTTCACTTTTAGCTGATGAATTTATCCGTCAGCTACAAGCTACTTATGGAATGAATCCTAAAACAGGCGAAGTAGCCGATATACGTACCTTATCGGGCTTAACACCCAGCCAGCAGGAAACAGCGCATCTATTACGTGCCACCTTAGAACATTATCTTGCTAATGGAGAAAAGGGCAAAGAAAAAGCACGAAATGCAGCCGCCATTGAGCGCATCGTGCGAGAACAAGCGTTTACTATATTAAACCGTTTAGCCGCACTTAGAATGAGTGAGGCGCGAGGTTTTTTAACCGAATCTTTAGCTAAAGGTTATGACTCCAAAGGTTTTCAATGGTTTCATCGGATTTCTGGAGCGAGTTTAGGTGAAACTGGTGATGCTTATCGACATTATTTGTATAGTATATTTGATGAGTTTTCACTCGATTTATCGGTATTATTTGATCGGTTTTCAGCACAAGGGCGCTTATTTCCCAGTACACCAGTATTATTAAAACTGTTAGCACTTATTAATGATGAAGGTATTGCACCTCTATGGGCTGAAGATGAAACTATAGGTTGGATATATCAATACTTTAATTCAATCGAAGAGCGTAAAAAAATGCGGGCTGAGTCAGATGCACCCCGTAATAGTCGAGAGCTTGCGGTTCGTAATCAGTTCTTTACCCCTCGCTATGTCGTTGAGTTTTTAACTGACAATACCTTAGGACGAATTTGGTATGAAATGACCCAAGGTGAGACTAAGTTAATACAAAATTGTAAATACTTAGTACTTAGACCTAATGAGTTTTTTTTAGCGCTAGGAGAAAATGCACCTGAACAAGAAGAAAACCTGGAACTATCTAAAGAGGAGTTATTGCAACAAACGGTTTATATTGAGTATCGTAAGCTAAAAGACCCCCGTGATATTCGAATGTTAGACCCTGCTTGTGGTTCCATGCATTTTGGTCTGTATGCTTTCGATTTATATGAAGTTATTTACAGTGAAGCTTGGAATATTGAAATAGCCCAAGGAAAAGAGTTTTTTATTCGGGAAAATGGCAGAACGCCAATTACTAGTGAGTACAACGATAAAGCTGAATTCTTAATAGATGTACCACGTTTAATTATTGAAAATAATATCCATGGTGTGGATATCGATCCGCGTGCAGTACAAATTGCAGGGCTGTCATTATGGTTACGGGCACATAATAGCTGGCAACAAGCAGGCATAAAACCACAAAATCGGCCAAAAATTCAGCGTTCAAATATTGTCTGCGCTGAACCTATGCCTGGAGAAAAAGCGTTATTACAAGAGTTTACGGCTTCGTTAAAGCCAACCGTACTAGGACAGTTAGTTGAAATCATATTTGAAAAAATGGAGCTAGCAGGTGATGCGGGTACTTTACTTAAAATTGAACAAGAAATTCAAGATGCCATTGTTGAGGCTAAACAAATTTGGCAACAACAAAATCAGGCATTTATTCATTTTCCTGATTTAGCAAAAGTTGCTAAACAGCGAGGTGAAATTGCATTTGATGTAAGTGACATTGACGATGAAGAGTTTTGGGAGCAAGCAGAGCAAAAAATACTAGATGCCTTGGCTGATTATGCACAAAGTGCGACGACTGATGATAGTGGGCAGAAGCGTTTGTTTTCTGAAGATGCTGCTAAAGGTTTTGCTTTTATTGAATTGTGCCGTAAGAGATTCGATGTGGTATTAATGAATCCTCCTTTTGGTGAATCTGGGAAATCAGTAGAAAAATATAACCAAAAAAAATATCCAGGGTGGGCAAAAAATATTCTTTGTTCTTTTTTTATGAGAATGAAAGAAATGCTAAACAAGCAGGGGAAAATTGGAGCCATTTTTGATAGGACTGTTTCTATAAAATCTTCTTATACTGATTTTAGAAAACAAGTGTTTTGTGGGTATTTGGATGTGTGCTTAGATACTGGCTGGGGAACTTTAGATGCGAATGTAGAAACAACATGCTACACGTTGAATCAAAAAAAAGATAAGGGGGACGCTTGTTTTTTTGACCTAAGAAGTACTGATGCAAATATCCGTGATACAACATCAGTTAAATTGGTTAAAAATTTTGGTGATTCAGATGTTTATCTTAAGCCAAGCTATCAATTTCTGAATTTACCAAATTCGGTTATTACTTATGATTTTCCAGAATTTGCTATATCAGCATTTAACAAATTCATGACATTGGAAGAATCTGGTTTAAAAGCTAGACAAGGGCATGCCTTGGTTTCTGAAATGCATTTTAGAAATTTTTGGGAGGCACCTGAGTTGAAAATAAATTATGAATATAACTTGTTGTATAACGGGGGGGCATATCATCCGTATTATATGCCCCGTCGATGGGTTGTTTATAAAGGGCGTTCGTCTTTATTTTGGTCAGAAAACAAGTCGGTAGTGCTCAGGAATATTAGTTTTCAGAAAAAAATTGGAGTTGCCTTCGGGAAAAGAGGTGAGTATTTAGACGTTCATCCTCTCCAAGTCGGTCATATTTTCACTACTGAAGGTCAAGCTTTTTCAGAAATTAGCGAAGAAGATTCTTTGATACTAATTGCTTGGCTAAACTCTGAGTTTTCGCAGTTTTTAATTAACTTATATTGTGGGCAACACAAGTATTCTGGCTATTTGAATTTATTACCTTATCCAAATTTTAATGCAGAAGACAAAATTATAATTAATTCTTCCATGACAGTTATTTTAAATTTTCTTAAAGAACTGAGTAGTTACGATGAAACAAGTTTAGATTATTGTGGTCTCCTTTCAAAAAATGGAAAAAATGAAGTCATAACACCCGAATTTTTCGAGGAAATAAAAATACATGTGTTGGCTCTGATCGAAAAAATTAAATATCACCACAATATAATCTATAAAACTATAGAAAACTATTTCCCATTAAATGAAGCAGATCAATATATTTTTAATTCCTTTTTGAGTATGGCTCCACAAAAAAAATATAACGATCTTATAGGATTTGAATTAACTAAAAATGGCATTGAAAATGCGATGCTAAGCCATTTAGTTGGTGTTATTTTTGGACGGTGGGAGCTGTATAGACAGCCTCAAATTGAATTTTCTTTTCAGAGTTCTAATAAATTCTCTCCAGCATTTTCTGGTAATTATATTACATGCCCTATATTTACTGATGAAGTGCTTTTACAGTGTATTGATACAAAATTAAAGCAGATTTCTGAGGGTGAATTAAATATACTTTCTGATAGATATAAGGGTTTTTTTAGCAAATCAAATTTGTTTTTTGATTGGCATTTAGAACATTATTCTGTCGGAAGAACAAGCCCTATTTATTGGCCGTTACAAACTCGGTCGGGCTCTTATACTATCTGGATTTATTATCATTGCCTAAATGAGCAAACACTTTTCACTTGTGTTAATGATTTTGTGGAACAGCAAAAACTCGACTCCATCAGGGCTGATTTAACTACATTATGTAATAAACCTTCACGCAGCAAGTATGAAGAAAAAGAATTTTCTCGTTTAACTGATTTAAAAATAGAAGTTGAAGATTTCCGTGATGAGCTCTTACGAATAGCTAAATTTTGGAAGCCTAACCTCAACGATGGAGTACAAATTACCGCCGCCCCTTTATGGCGTTTATTTCAACATAAAGCCTGGCAGAAAAAACTTAAAGAAACGTGGGAACAGCTTGAAGAAGGCGAATATGATTGGGCACATTTGGCTTATTCTACTTGGCCTGCACGTGTATTACGTAAATGCCATCAAGATCGAAGTTTAGCAATTGCACATGATGTAGAGGACGAGCTTTGGCATGAAGTTGAAGTTATCAAAGCCCGTAAGAAATTGCCTGTGTGGGAATGGCAACCTAAGCCTTTTTCGGATGTCGAGTTAAATACTTATATTCAAAATAAAATCCAAGCATAGGGAGCTGTTGCATGAGCATTGAAGCATATATAAAAAACGACATTCTCCAACGGCGTTTAGCTGAATCTAGCGTAATGGTGGTGTATGACAAGGATATCAGATACCGTGGTATTTGTACTGACTTAGCCTCAGATACCTGTACGATTATTGATGTATCTGAGGGGAGTTTGTTGACACGTCAACAAGGGATAAAAGTACTGTCGCAATTATTTTCGGGGCAGCAATTATTAATTTATGTGCCTAAGCGCGCTCCCCTAGAGGAAGAGGAAAAGCAGAAAGACCCTTTTGCCTTATATGCGGTTGCGGGATCTATTTTTCCAGATCCTGAGCGTTCGGGTGATAACTATATAGATATTTGCTTAAAAGCTAAGCCAGATCAAGCGACTGAAATACGTGCCTTGTTTGAGAAAAATAACCATCCTAGCTTTGATGTGATTAATGCGATGGGTGGTGGTGCTAATTGGCCAACCTTACAAGCGGCACTGGGTGTTGAAGGCGCAGTTAATATTTTATTTAGGCTTATGGTAGCCTCTTATGAGGCGCAAGCCAAACTTGCAACACAAGAAAGTTGGTTATCCGAAGCTCAGAGTCTTTTTTCTAGTGTTTTAGGAATGACATTACGCACCAAACAAACTAATTGTTCTGCGGTTGCTGATGAATTGTGGCGTTTTGTATTGTTTAGTGAGTTTGTCTTTGATTTAAATAAAGATGATATTCCCGCTAGTTTGACAGATGTACCCAGGGCAAAAGAGTCGGCACGACCTATAGTCGAGGATTTAGGTGACAATTTACGTAAACATATTGATTACCAAAATTTATATATTGAACGAGCTGAAACAATTGAAAAGGAGTTTAGTCTTGATACTGTTTGCGCCAATATTCTTAATTTAGGTCGTCGGGACACGTTTCCGTTTGAAGAGCGGTGTTATCTTAAACAAGCTATAAACGCCTTGCTTACTGGTGACGGCGATAGTACGCGTACTTTTATAAACGAACATGCTAATTCAGTTTGGTCTGCCAAGAGTGATAGCCAAGCCAACTGGGAGTTAATTAAATCAGCACAACGATTGACGGAAACATGTGATGATTTAATGCGTGAACTCAATGCTTATAATAAATCCCAGTCGACGCTTATTGAGTTTTATCAAACATCCCTACGCAAAGCGGATCAGCTTCACCGTGAATTTGAGCAAGCTGTAAATGATTGCCCTGATATTGAAGAATTAATGCCTGGAGGTATTGATCAGATACGTAAGGTTTATAGAAGCTTAGTTGAGTCCGTGCAGCTTAAATTTACGTCCTTTGTGGATAATACAGGCTGGCCACCACAAGACTTTCTTTCTAATACTCAGGTTTTTGATACGAAGGTTGAGCCACTTCTTAAAAACAGTGGTTATCGCGTTGCTTATATGATGGTTGATGCGCTTCGCTATGAGTTGGGTTATGAGCTTAATAAACAGTTAAGTGAAGATGCCGATACAAGTTTATCCATTGCTTTTGCTACCTTGCCGTCAATTACTCCCGTTGGCATGGCAAGTTTATTACCCAATGCCTCTCAAAAACTAAGTGTGAGCTTAGTTGACGGTAAGTCTAAAGCACTTTTTGATGATAAGGCTGTCTCCGATGTTTCTTCTAGGATGAAGGTTTTTAGCTCGCAGTTTGGTGATCGGTTTCAAGAGATGGAATTGCGAATGTTTGTTAAGCCGAATAAAAAAGCTGATGCGGTTATTAACCCGACTACAGATCTTTTAGTGCTTAGAAGTACTGAAATTGATAGTTATTTTGAGAATCACCCTGACGATGCACCCTCTATGATGCAGCGAGAGCTTAGATTTATCCGTCGAGCAGTCAATAAATTACAAGACCAAGGATTTCAGAAAGTCATTATTGCGACCGATCATGGTTTTTATATGAATAATGCGCAGGAAGCGGGTGATTTAGTCTCTAAACCAGATGGAGATTGGAAGGTTGAGCATGACAGGATTCTTTTGGGTAATGGTAATCTTGATGCCCATCATTATAGTTTGTCGGCTGAGCAGTGTGGCATTCAAACGGATATTACAAAATTTTCAGGACCTCGTTCATTAGCGCCTTATCGACGAGGTAAATTGTATTACCATGGTGGCTTGTCATTGCAAGAGTGTTTGGTGCCCGTCATTGAAATCACCCTTAAATCTACGACTATAAAATCAAATCGGAATATTTGTATTCATCTAGATTATAAAAAAGGTGCTAAACGAGTGACAACGCGGTTTGCAGTGATTGAATTAAAACTAGAAAACTTGCAGCAAGGTATGTTTGACGATCCTAATGAACCTACTGCTATAGAAATTCTACTCGAAGCGCATAATAGTAAAAATAAAGTCATAGGTGAGGCAAAACCAGGGCAGTATGTTAATTCTGCAACCGGAACAATACTTGTTGAGCCAGGTGAGTCAATTAAAGTAACGCTCAAAATGGACCCTGATTTTGAAGGGGAATTTAAAGTGAAGGCGATTGACCCAGTTACCTCAACAGTATTGGGTGTCCCGCTTGAATTAGAAACTGATTATGCGGTTTAAAGGCACTTATGGATGAATTAGATAGCAAGTTATTAGAAGCTTTTGATGGCAAGGTGGTACGCAAGGATTTGCTTCACCGCATTAAAACAGGCACTAATGTACCAACATTTGTATTGGAATTTTTATTAGCTCGCTATTGTGCCAGTGACGATTCGGATGAGATTCAAGCAGGCTTAGAAGCAGTGTTAGAAACGCTGTCTGATAATTATGTTCGTCCTGATGAATCTAATGCTGCACAGTCGAAGGTAGCCACCAAAGGCAAGCATAAGTTTATCGATAAAGTGCATGTGCGTTATGTCGAAAAAGAAAAGCGCCATTGGGCTAGCATGGAAAACTTTAACTCACAGCGTATTGCCATCGGCGAAAAGTTTTATAAAAACAATGATAGATTGTTAGAGGGGGGTATTTGGGGGGAAGTGACGCTTTGTCATAATGCTATCGAAGAAGACGACTATGCTTTTTATATAGAAGACTTGCGCCCTATTCAGCTTAGCCGTTTTGATTATGACGCATATTGTGAAGGAAGAGCGAATTATACGCGTGATGAGTGGATGGATATTGTGATGCGCTCAGTTGGTTTGGAACCGACTAAGCTAACAAAACGGGTTAAGTTTCATTTTTTATCCCGTTTAGCCCCTTTAGTAGAAGCGAACTATAACTTTATTGAGCTAGGTCCTCGTGGTACAGGTAAATCCTATTTTTATAGTGAATTTTCGCCTTATTCCACATTAATATCCGGTGGACAGTCAAGTAGTGCGAATTTGTTTTATAACAATGCGCGAAAAAAAGTAGGACTTGTTGGTTTCTGGGACACTATCGCTTTTGATGAAGTGGGCAATATGCGTGTCAAAGATCCCGATACCATTCAGATTATGAAAGACTTTATGGCGAATGGTCGCTTTTCTCGTGGCGCAGAAGTCATTGCCGATGCCAGTATGGTGTTTATTGGTAACTTGGACCTTGGTGTAAAACAGGTTGTTAATTCTACGGAATATGATTTATTCCAGCCTTTACCGAAAGAATTCGATCTTGCGATTATGGATCGTTTTTGCACCTATTTACCTGGCTGGGAGATGCCCAAGAATAGTTCTGAATTTTTAACGTCTAATTATGGATTTATTACGGATTATTTGGCTGAGGCCTTTCATTATCAGCTCAAGCATACTAATCGTTATGAAGATGTCAGTAAACGTATCAAATTAGGCAAGTCTGTCGAAGGACGCGATGAGAAAGGTATTAAAAAAACGGTAGTCGCTTTTATGAAGATGCTACACCCTCATGGCGTATGTTCCGATGATGAGTTTGAAGAATATGTTGTTTACGCCACTGAGGGTCGTAGGCGAGTTAAAGAGCAAATGAATAAACGTAAACCTGATGATGAGTTTGCTAAAATTGATTTGTCTTTCTTTAATGTAAAAGGGGAAGAAATTTTTGTCAATTGCCCTGAAACGGTAGGTGCTAGTGCAACATTAAATCCCCAAAAACCAGGTATTGTAAGCGATACTGAAGAATTTAGTGAAAGCCATCAGCCTACTGGCCCGAATACACCTAAAGCTCCTGTAGTTGAAAACCCACAACCAGAGCTTGCACTTGTTTCTGAACCTATAATTCCGGAATTAAAAGAACAACACTTCACTATTACCTATGATTCAACGGGATATAGTTATGAGGCAATTATTTTGCCATATCTTGTCGGTGCAAAATCAATAGTAATTGAAGACCCTTATATTCGTGCAACACACCAAGTGCATAATTTTGTCCGTTTCTGTGAAGCTGTTTTAAAACAACCTTCGGTCAAAAAAATCGAGCTAGTTGTAAGTTATGATGATCAGACTAATGTTCAAGAAATGGCTGAACGGCTATTAGATATAAAGCAAAGTCTTCTTGAATTTGACGTAAACCTTGATGTTAAGGTGAACGAAAATCTACATGATCGTGAAATACGTATAGACAATGGCTGGGTTGTAAAAATAGGCCGAGGTTTAGATTTTTATCAAAAACCAGATAGTCGATTTGGCGTTGGAGCTAATGATTTAATGTTGAGACGATGTTTGGAAACTAAGGTTGATATATTTAGGAAGTAAACAGCATGAAAAATAATCAGGGACTATGATATAAAGAGGGTGTCCTGAATTTTGTGTAAACGGAGTTTATTAATGGTTCGGCATTCGATCGTCAAATTGAATACTAAACCGATTCAAAGCGGCTTTCCAGTCATGTAAAGGCATGGTCCATTTTTTACTGATGTTCATCAGTGCCAGATAGAACAGCTTTGACAGTGCCTCATCGCTGGGAAACGAGCCTCGATTCTTGCTGATCTTCCGCAGACTCATATTCACCGACTCGATGGCGTTGGTGGTGTAAATGATACGGCGTATCTCCGGCGGATAATCGAAGAACGGAATGATACGGCTCCAGTTGCGCCGCCAGATTTGGGCAATGGGCGGGTAAGCATCGTTCCATTGAGTCTCGAATTCAGCTAGCCGCTGCTCGGCCTCATCGACAGTGGCCGACTGGTAAATCTGCTTGAGATCGGCTGCGATCTGTTTGCGCATTTTCCAACCCACATAGTTCAGGCTGTTGCGCACCAAATGCACGATGCACAGTTGTACCGCCGTTTGCGGATAGACCGTTTCAATGGCCTCAGGAAATCCCTTTAAGCCATCGACGCAGGCGATGAAGATGTCTTGTACGCCTCGATTTTTCAGTTCTGTGACCACCTGTAGCCAGAATTTGGCACCTTCGGTTTGGGCGATCCAGAGTCCCAGCACTTCCTTTTCGCCGCTTACATTAATGCCAATCGCCAGATACACCGCTTTGACCCGTACAGCGCCGGTGTCGCGCACTTTGACGTGGATGCAGTCGAGATACACAATCGGATAAATCGGTTCAAGCGGCCGTGACTGCCAGGCTTTGACTTCATCGGCCACGGCATCGGTCACCGAGGAAATCAGCGAGGGTGATACCTCGGTACCATACAGCTCTTCCAAATGGCTCTGGATTTCTCGAACGGTCAGGCCGCGCGCATAGAGCGAGATGATCTTGTCATCGAAACCCGTCCAGCGTGATTGGTGTTTGGCGATGATTTGCGGTTCAAAGCTGCCGTGGCGATCGCGAGGAATCTCGATCGGCAATTCGCCGAAGTCGCCCTTGAGCGTCTTTTGGCTCTTGCCGTTGCGGGTATTGCCTGAGGGATTCATAACGGGATTATGCCTGGCATGCCCCAGATGTTCGGTCATTTCGGCTTCCAATGCCCGTTCGACCAAGGCTTTGGTCAATTGCTTCAGCAGGCCGTTTTCGCCGATCAGGTCTTCGGGTTTTTTATAGCCTGACAATAAACTATCAATGAGGTCGGTAGGGATGGGGTTTGATACGGTCATTTTAACTCCTTACAAAGTAATGGCAGTTTCCTGCATAATGACCGTTTACACAAAAATTCTTACACCCTCGATATAAACCTTAAAAATAAAATATAAAGAATTCTTTTTGATTGATTCCTGGTGTTTTTTTCATAGAATGTCGAATAAATTTAAAGCTATTATCGTTCAATATTTGTTCAACTCTCCGACTTACCATCGTGGGTAATAAGAGTAACCATACTGGTTCATCTCTTTAGCTCTGTCATATATAGCTTCTTGCTGACGAACTTGGTTCTTTAGTACTACGTCATACTGCATGATTTCTTGAGCTTCTCTAAAATCACAGTCCCTCATTTCATGTATGACATCAGCTTGCTCTTGCGCATTAATAAGTGCCTAGAAAAAAGTCGACATGTAATCGGTTTTCGCCGGATCTTTGCTTCTGGGCGCTCTAAGTGCAAAACACACGTTGATTTATTATCAAGCACTTATTGGCTATTTGTCTATAAGCCATTTCGTCAGCATAATCATAGCCATCAGCCATCGCTGCGCTACTGGCACAAATCATAATAAAGCCAAAAATTAATGTTTTTTTCATTGTGAAAATTCTTGTTCAATAAGTTCAATGATTAGCTATTTAGCTGACATTACTTTCACATGAATTTGATGAACAATTCCCTAATGGTTTTAGTGAGGCAACATCGTTTGATCATTAAATTTATAAAAGATATCGACGGATACATACAAAAATTTCAATTTTCACAAAAAAAGCCTGTTTCACAATCAGGTTTAGGTTCGAAAAATAGGCACAAATACCTAATATAATCAAACGGTTGTGCGCAATTTACCTGTTTACAATCGATTGATAACAGGGTAACCTCTCCCTAGGTTTCAATTGTGATATTCGCAACTGACAGTGTTCCTAGTAGCCAGGAGAATGCAGAATGAAAACATATTATAGGATTTTCAATATCAAAAACGGACTCAACTTTTTAATCAAAAATGACTGGACAGGAGGAGAAGCTTTAGCTGCGTTTCAATTACTTGATGATTTAAGATATGAGATTCTTGATCGTTATTCTTCACAAATAAGAGAATATATTGATGAAAATCCTGAGATTACACTGTATTTCGATTTTGATCGTGTGATAGATCCAGATGATTGTGGACTACCTTTTTGAGAGCCAATAAAAATACATTAATTTAGCTTCCTTCCTGATAATGTTTCTATTTCTGAATGGATTAATAACTGAATTTGGAGCAAAGCATGGCTGTAGCAAAATCCTTCGAGAATATAATTGATGAGCTAAAGCTGATTTATCCGTCCGCTGTAGTACGCGGCGAATCTATTTTGCATTGTGCTGGCTGGATCACACAGATTCCCCAGCGCATTAATATTGCTGTTTTAGAGAGACGAACTTATGTTGATATCAGCGGATTTGTCTTATCACCTAAAAATAAGGATTGGTATGAAAAAGTACATGATTACTTACTAACTCCGGAAAATAATGACGCTATTTCTACTTATGGACTACCAGGACTACCAGGACTGCCACCTGCATTAGCGCTTGCTGATTTGTATAACAAAAATATCATTGCGGACTGGCAGCCAGATCCTGATGATTTGGATATTGAGGATTGGCTTTAGGTGAAAAATGCTTTTGCGTTCTTTAATATCGATATTCCGGAAAAATATCGCGGGTCTATGCATTTAGATTAGCGAATTTAAGATTACAACCTTATGAATTTTCAGTCTGTTCATACTAACATCTTACGAATTAGGATCAAAAGCGTCTTATTAATACCAAATAACCTGATGATCAAATTTTTCTAGTCTACATTTACGGTAAAATATAATGGAATTAATAATATTGATTGGCTTACAAGCAAGTGGAAAATCTACATTTTTTAGGGCGAAATTCAAAGATTCACACACTATAATTAGCAATGATTTATTAAAAGCAAAAAATGGAGAATGGAAACTGATAGATTCCTGTCTTGAAAATAATCAAAATATGGTTATTGATAATACCAATTACTTAATAGAAAAACGAAAGGCATATATTGATAAAATCAAACCTCATAATTTTAAGATTATTGGGTACTATTTTAAAATGAATTTTGCTCGTTCAATCAAATGGAATAAGGAAAGGGAGAAATCAAAAATTATTCCATACAAAGGTATTTACATGATTTTTAAAAAAATGGAAATACCTACGCTATCTGAAGGCTATGATGAGCTATACATCATAGATTACATAGGAAAAGAATTAGTTATAAAAAGATTGGATCGATAAGATTTGATGAATTTTTATGGGTTGATGCACGGTCTGTAAATCTACCTGTGATTATTGTGAGCTTCCGCATTTAAATGATTGGTAACCGTCCGCTGTAGTACGAGGCGAATCTATTTTCGCATTCGGCTGGTTGGATCACGCAAATTCCTCAACGTATTAATTTTTGGGGGGACTAGTTTTTGATGTGTTCTAACAATCGCCAGAACGGTTTGATTGATAAACCTCCATGGGGAAATGTTGCTCGTTAAATCAATAAAACACATCAAGAGGGGCCGATTTTAGACACCGCATCAATCGAAACTATAAAAAACTATAAAAAACTATAATTGACTATAATTCATTATAATTTTTCTGCGCCCCTCATCTTGTTCCCAGTATATTTTTTGCATTAGAGGTCATTGCAGCGCGCTCATTCTCTGGCAGAGTCGGTTTATTCATCTTGGCGGCGGCGAGAGCATCCAGCAAATCCCCATACCAGTCAAATCCCATAAGTTTCATAGTTTCTGAACGCGACATTCCGCCATGAACATAGGTTGTTAAAATCAATTTCTTCGCCATTTTGACGGTAAAAACCATGAACGCCTCTTTTCCGTTCTTCTTAATAAGTAGGCTGTCGTCATCGGGAAAAGACAATGCGTCTCCAAGCTTATTTTTAACTTCAGTGGCTGTCATTACTCTCATGGTTCTCTCTTTTTCAAGTGCATAGATTTAGTCTCACATTTTAGCTAATATGTGAGGCCATGGTCGTTGTTCTGACGGAAAGCCGCGCTCAGAAACTATGGGGATTTTTGGCGTCATTTGGCGTAATCCCTGTCACGTTGGCCCTACAGTAAGGTTGCCGGCAACCTCTCCATGCCACATGGCAGCGCCTTCAGCCGGAGTGTGAACAGGGCTCTATCTTATTAAGACATTATTTGTCTGGACAATGGGGGGCCAGTATAGCCTACGACACAGCCTCAGGTTGGCAATTGAAAGACCCAAAAAAATTAACGCAAAAGCTTGAATCTGCCAACTTTGATCAAGCGTTTGACAAGGAAAACCATCTGTCGGTTTTGATGCACTGTCATTGGACTGCTTATCAACAAGGTAGACATTGATGTGAGGGTTTGACCGAATTATCGCACATGCCCACATAGCTTCTCACAAGGAACCCCATCACCATCGCCATCTAATCGTGATAGCCCGCATTGCATCAGATAAAATTTAGCTTCTTCGCATGAGGCCATTTCTTTGCAGTATTGCTTACTGCCACAAGTTTCTTTTTGTTGGGCAGGTACTGCTGGCTCAGCGTGAGGCGACTTTGCGATGGTCTTCTTACCGTGCCGATACTCCCACGGTGGCATTGGGTTTGGTTCGGACCATAAACCTGCCTTAGCCTGCCGCGCGTCCTCTTCCACTTGCAATAGGGATTGGTCATGCAGGTATTGCTTATATGCCCAAGCCATGCCTCGCTTAACTTGCTCTCTATTGGCATCCATTCCATCAACGATGAGCGTTCCAACTGTCCGCCCATATTTGTCGACGGTTTCTTTTTCAACTTTGATAGCCTTGTTGAAAACCATGTCGGATAATGATTGCTTAGATTTTTGTCCAAAAGCTTGGTCAAGCTCAGGAGCATCAATTTGGGCCAGTCTAATTTTTAACTGTTGGTTACCCGCAATTAAAAGTGTGACGGTATCTCCGTCATGTACGCCGACCACACGGCCTTCGATAACTTCAGTGGCGCTAACGGAAAAGCTGAAAATGAAAAATGAGATAAGGATGATTTTAGGCATAGTTTTTCTTAGTAAATAGTTGTAGATTTACATTCTCTTTCTGTCCTACACCAAGCCCCTCTCAAAGTGTGTTGGTTTTTTTCTCCTCGCGATTTTCATTGAAAATGCCTTGTTAGGCGACTAACAGGGTATTTCTTTATACGCCTAAATCTTCTATTCGATACGGGAACAAATGCCATATATATAGTTATCGATTTTTGTTCTGGAAGCGTGGCGCAGGGCAGCGTCACGGACTTAAAAAATTGTGTTAAATATATGTATACCCCAGTTTTAAATCATCTATTGGTCTATCTAACAGTGTTATTACTTCCATTGCGATAAATGTACGGTTTCTTTCTCGATCTGTCTGCACAAGGATTCCCATTACTTTTAATTTAGCCAAAGCCGCATTAGCAGTAGGAAATGAAATAGCAAGAACGTCTTTAACCTGATTTACGGTAACTACCGGATTGGCAATTAAAAGCTCAGGAAGTCTATTTATTGCTGAATCTGAACGAAGTCTAAGCTCATCTACAGCAATGCGCCATCGATCAAGGATTGCAAGAAGTTCTTTAGCTGTTATCATGGATTCATGCGCAGCTTCTTCGACGCCTGTAGCAAAAAAAGTTACCCAATCACTCCATTTTTCTTGCAATTGCACGTTTGCCAAAGCGTCGCAGTAAGCCTTTTTATTCGATTTTAGGAAACCAGCCAGATAAATGGGCGGATAACCTTCTGCTGCTAGCATCAGCGGCAATAATAAGCGTCCAACTCGGCCATTACCATCAATGAAGGGATGAATGGTTTCAAATTGTGCATGAGCTAACGCCATACGAAGCACGATTGACACTTGATCGTCTTCGCCTGGCGTTAGGAATGATTCAAGATCATTCATGCAGTCTTGAACTTTACCTGCAGGCGGCGGCACAAATCGAGCATTATAGATTTTGAAGCCGCCGATCCAGTTTTGTTTTTTTCTAAACTCCCCAGGCGTTTCTTTGAACTCTTTCACGCCATTCATGAGCTGCAAATGCAACTCTTTGATCAGTCCATTAGTCAATACACCATTTATGCGGCGAACTTTTTTAAGGCCATGGTCAAGCGCTTTAACGTAATTCAGCGTTACTAATACATCTGACGGCAATCCTTCATCGCTACTTGTTGCCTCATAGGTGAATAAATCATTTATGTCAGAGTTGGTGCCTTCAATTTGGCTGCTTCGCACTGCTTCTCGCCGATCTAATGCCCTCATCACAAGATCAGGCTTTGGAAGTTGTTCTGTTAACGTTTTCAGGGCGCTCAATGCCTCATGAGCGCGTATTAATTCGTTATGTATTCCCGTCAGTTGGATAAATCGCGGCGTTGGTGGTGGTACAAGTGCAAAAGCTCCCGAATAATCCTCAACAGGGACAAGCAGTTTCTGTCTAGCAACACAAAGATCAGACTTTTCCATGGTGAGAACCTTTAATAACAAATCTAGTTATTAAAGCATATCGCATTATCCTTTAATAGTGAATGACTCTATTAAAGGATATGAGTATGTCGGCGAAAAGCTTAATGCCAATTCATTAATGCCTTTGCCTTTAACAAGCCATCCAGAGATTCTTGAGTTTCGATTATTTTTTCCTCTAACTCCCGCAAAGGCATTTCACACTCGCTAGTGTGGCTGGTTGTTCTCAATTCCCTTCGGCCATCTTCATGTTCGATAATCCAACTCCTCGTTGTCGAGCTCCCAGCCTGCATGTAGGATTTTAAATCTGAAAATTTCTTTTGACATGGATTACTCTAGCCATTAGGCTAAAGTGTGTCTGGATTTTCTGGACCAAACGGGGCACAAAGGCTGTAGCGCCTTGTCATCTGTAAATATTTACAGATGACAAGGCACCATCCGTTTTTTTAGCAATAAGTTAAAAAACTTATCTAATTAAACATGGCGTGTTGATTTCCCGTAGCTACACTACTCCCATGAAAAGCCAATATAAGCTTCAGTTATTTGTTCATGGGTTAAATTATTTTTCAAGAATCAACTCCGCATTTCGATATTTAAGTTTTCTTGAAAAGCGACTTTTAACTTGCAGAACGTTGTTGACAGGAATTTGTGTCGATCTTCGTTCGTTATAATCTATTTCCGCTCTGGAAGGCAACCATTGTACACCTAGTTTATCAAGTGCTTGTCGAGTAGCACCGATAAAGCCGTCAGCGCAAAAAAGCATGGGATTCCCAGTTAAACTCGACAATCTTGCTTTGCAATATAAACCATATCCAATTTTAACTAATTCGCCGTCTCTCACCATATAGCGTAATGAGCGAAAAACTTGATCTTGGCCACCAAGGTCGTAGAATTCCCTTGGGAGAAAAACATCTTCCTTGTGGCTGTTTATTCTTGATGTTATCTGTCCTCGTAAAGTAATTCTGCTGCTCATGACAATGCCCCTTTAGTGCAAAAACCCGACAATTCATATTCATTATACACAAACGGATATTTGGTTTTCATGTTCAACAAAGACTGCGTGTCAATCTTATTAATCACTTCTAAAAAAACCCCGCCGACGTTTCCAGTAACTAGGGTTTTTGCTATGGCATGCTGAGCCAGCTACACTTTAAGTTAATGGCTAGTGGATTACTCCCCCCCTAATAACGAAGAGTCTAGCCCCGCTAATCGTTGTGCTACAATTTTAAATTTTGTTGAACAACCCTAATGAGCCAACAAGATGCGCTAACAACCTCACTCTACAGCTATCTTTTCGAAGAAGCTCTCGCCAATGAGAGCATTACGATCTGTCCTGGCATGTATGGTTCATTTTCAAAAGAAACTCGGCGGAACTGTGTCTATTGGTACTGGGTTGGTCGTAATAACGGAAAAGTTACTCGCATCTACATAGGCCCTGATAACCAAGAAACAATAGACCTGGTCGTCAGCCTTGAAAATAGAAAGGACATGGCAAAGCAGGCCATTGCAAGCATGAAAAGGACTGCTGCGGCATATCGAGGTGCTGGAGGGCAACTTATCGAACCGCCCACCTTTAAAATCATGGCACCACTGGCATACTTGTTCCGGAAAGGCGTTTTCGTTATCGGCTCGCATGGCTTTTTATCGATCTGCAATGCTCTGGGTATTTCATCATCCTTAACTGGTGACGATCAGAAAACCATATCCCTGGCTATTCTGGACGAGAGGGAGGCGGTGCCTGATATTTCACCTGAGTTTGATAAGAATGTCTTTAAAGGGGTGGGAAAGCCTTTGTCATCAAAATCAAAGGTCCACTTTTTTACTGCAGACAGAGGATCGAAAAAGCCTGTGTTTTTTGATGATCTTGGTATTGCTGCGGAGCCAATACGTTTTGTTGATTATCTGCTGGGTGGAGAGACATTTAAAGGTCTGGTCATCGGTAGTTACGCCATTCCTGTTCATCTACCAAATCCAGCTCGATTTGCGATTCACAAGCTCATTATTTCACAGTGCGCCGATAGGAGTTTTAATGGTGGGTCAGAAAAGGATATTGCTCAGGCGGCTGTTTTGCTGGATTATCTTATTCGGGAGGACGCGGAACAGGTTGTTGATGCTTTAGTGGCGTGCTTGGGCGTTGATGGTGCTGTTGAGAATATTAGGAAAGCGCTAGTGGGGCTTGTGGATGTTGGAGTCGCGGAGTTTGTTGGTGGGCAGCTGGAAGCAAGAACAGCTGAGGCTATGCATTTAGACTAACAAATTTGTTAGTCTAAATTAAATTCGGGCTACCAGACTTCGTATTCTGGTTCTAAGCTACCACTGCTTCCGATAAATAGATTCACAAGCAACAAGTTGAAGAATAGTCATTGCGGGTGGCAATTATTCAACGCTGATAAAACCATGTTGCGCCTATAATAGGGCGATTAAACACTCATCTTCGATCAAACCATGAAAAAAATCTTAGCTATCTTCCTGATCATCGAGGAGTGGCTTTGGGATTTACTGACGGCATTTGGGCGCTCATTATTCCAATGGTTAAATCTGGAGCACTTTGAACAATGGCTTAGACAGACTGATCCGACCATGGCACTGGTGGCGTTTAGCATTCCGATACTGATTGTTGCTCCGATCAATATCGTAGCATTCGTATTAATTGCGAAAGGAATGATTCTGCAAGGTATCCTGATGGAAGTATTGGCAAAATTACTCGGAACTTTACTAGTAGCCAGAGTGTTTGCGCTGACCAAACCGCAGCTATTAACTTTTGATTTCTTGAATACTATTTACACTACCATTACTCGATGGCTGCATTGGGCGCATGGTAAAGTCACTGATACCACTGTTTATCGTTGGATGAAGCAATTGAGAGTCTGAGTTTTTTCAAGTCGACAGGATTTTGTATTTTCAGTTCGCGCAAAAAACATGCCATTTGAATACAAAATCAATTAAACCCATAGGCTACAAAGTTGGCTGGTTAGGCTTCTACCTCCAGTTATAGATCGCTTTCTTTAGCTGACGATGGAATAGTTCTGATGTGGTGAACCTGCCCCGAACATTTGGAATTGAAGAACGATAGCAGAATACGCCTAAATTTTGATAACAATAAATATGGATAATTGTGTTTATGTACATTAGCTCGCTGAGAATTAAAAACTTTCGAAACTTTATATGCTCTGAATTTGCATTTAAAAAAGGCGTAAACACCATACTTGGAGAAAATGGCTCAGGGAAAACTAATGCCTTGTTTGCACTACGTTTGCTTTTGGATGATACCTTGCCAAGAAATATCACCAAACTAAAAGAAGGTGACTTTTGCAGAAATTTGAATAATTGGAAAGGGCACTGGATAATTATTTCAATTGACTTTGATGAACTCGCAGCATCCGAGGGGTGCCAAATGCTAAAGCATGCTGCTGGTCACATGGATGGTAGTGACACAGGTACTTTGACATATTATTTCAGGCCATGCGTCAGAATCCGACAAAATTTATATGATGCCAGTACTGATTTTGAGCAAATAGAAGCTATAAAGGATTCCATTACAATAGATGACTATGAGGTCGTATTTACTGGTCGTGCAAATACAAATTTTTTAGATGAGGTTAATTACAAAACTTTAGTTGGTGATTTTGATGCTGGCACTTTCCCAGAACCCAATGATAAAGATTTTGATTCTTATGGCGTAAAAATATCACCTTTACATGAAGAAGTGTCATTTACATTTGTAAAAGCTCTAAGAGATGTTGTTTCAGACCTGAAAAATTATCGGAATAGCCCATTAATTCAATTGCTTAAAGGATTGGAATCTGAGATTTCTGACGAAGATTCAGAGCAGATCACAGGATTAGTCGATGAATTGAATAGTAGTATTTCCGAATTAAATGAAATTAAGCAAGTATCACAGGGTATTCAAAGCACTTTACATAACACTGTTGGTTATTCATTCTCGCCTATTATCAACATCGAATCGTCACTTCCGAGTCAACTGGAAAAACTGTTACAGAAGCTATCCTTAACTGTCGGAGATAATTATGTCGATGGTTATAGCGGCGACCTGAACGAACTAAGTCTGGGCGGTGCCAACCTTATATACTTGGCGTTAAAGCTTCTGGAATACGAAAAGAAACGGGAATCCGATAAGGTTGCACAGTTCTTAGTTATTGAAGAACCAGAAGCGCATATACATACTCACATCCAAAAAACGTTATTTGAAAATCACTCAACGGGCAAAACACAGGTATTTCTTTCAACTCATTCAACGCATATATCTTCTGCTGCCGAAATTTCTGATATGAACATATTAGGTATATCAGGCAATGTTGTAGATGTGTATCAACCAGCAAATGGCTTAGAACCTATAGAGTGTTCACGAATTGAGCGTTACCTAAATGCAACTCGCTCAACACTACTTTTTGCTAAAGGTGTGATACTTGTTGAAGGTGACGCTGAGTTAATATTGATACCAGCCTTAATTAAAAGTGTATTGGGTGTTTCATTGGATGAACTAGGTATAAGCCTTATTAGTATGGATAGTGCATTTTTCGAACATTTATCAAAATTATTTAATAAAAATAGAATTAGAAAAAACTGTGCAATTATTACTGATTCGGATTTATCAATCGTAAATTTACCTGTTAATCCTGCTGATGATAGTGATTACCAAAAAAGTTGCAGGAATTCTCAAGAATCAGGCATTCAAAGAAAAGAAAAACTGGAAGACCATATCAGAGGTAACGATTATGTCTCGGCATTTTATGCTGAGCATACTTTTGAAGTGGATTTCATTAAGGCAGGAAATTCGATAGAAGTTATCGCTTCACTACCAAACGTGTACTCAAAGAAAGCCAACATAGATAAATCCGAGATAGCACTGAATTCATCAGAGTTAGATATATATGGTAAAGAAGTTTTAAGGCTTGCAAACAAAGAAGGTAAAGGTTGGTTTGCCCTTTTACTTGCGGAAGCGTTGACATCTGAAACTTATATACCTGAGTACATACTGAAAGCGGTAGCATTTGCTTGTCAAAATAGATTGGATGGATCTGTCTTAATGAAAATGTGTATGTACCGATTAAACAATCCTATGCCAGTTTTTGAAGAAGGTGATAAGCCAACTCAATTTTTCAAAGATAATCTAACAAATAAAACGGCTTGTATTAATGAGTTTTTAAGGGTATGTCCAGATGATGATTTAACACGTTTAATAAGTCATTTGGTTAGGTAATGATGAAATTAAGTAAAGAACAAGGTAGCGCTGTTTACTATGAAGGTAATGTATATGTGACGGCATGCCCAGGCAGCGGTAAAACAAGAGCGTTAACAGCTAGATTGTCTCTAGGGATGAGCCAATTAAACTGCCAATCAGAAAAGGTTCTCGCTGTTACTTATACGAATCGAGCGTCAGATGCTATTAAATCCAGAATTGAACAAGATGAGTATTATGAAAGAAGGAAATTGTGGGCTGGAACCATCCATTCATTTGCATTGGAATGGATAATTAGACCATACGCGGGCTATTTAGAACAGCTAAATAATGGGTATGTGGTTGCGGATGAATATGAGACCAGAAAGATTCTATCGCAGTTGAAACAAGATAAAGGAATGGGATTTTTTGACAATGTAAACACATCATATGATAGATATGGCAATGTTAGTAACTCAAGCATAACGGCTTGTGAAGTAGAACAGGAATATAGAGAGATTTTAGCTCAAAGAAAAAAAATAGATTTCGATCAAGTTCTATACTTTTCATATTCAATTCTTGAATCCAAACCAGAAATAGCTGCCACTCTTGGGGCTATATTTAGGCTTATTTGCATCGATGAGGTTCAAGATACGCAGGACCTTCAATACGCCATTCTAGCCAGGATTCACAACTTTTCTTCAATAAAGCCAAGTCTGTTTATTGTAGGCGATATTAATCAAGCTATCTACGAGAATATTGGTGGGATAACCAAGTCTTTGGTTGAGCTGAATCAAGAATTCGAAAATAGCAATATCGTTCACTTTGTTTTTCATGATAATTATCGTTCAACTCAACGACTAGCTGACTACTTTTCATACTTTAGAGACACTCAAGGTATTTTATCTAAAGCTGAACATACCGGAGAATTGGGAAAAATAGTGTTTTCTAATCAAGAAATAGATAAGAAATATTTAGCCGAAGCAATAGCTAGTATTGTCCAGAACGAAATAAATAGAGGAGTTGCTGAGAATGAAATTTGTATCATTGCTCCACAGTGGTCACCAATTCGCTCTTTATCCAAGAAATTAATTAACTTATTGCCCGACGTTAAATTCGATGCCCCTTCTTTGTCTCCATTTCACGGTCAGCAAAATAATTTTTGGTTAACAGTGTCTAAGCTTGCGCTAACAACACCTTCTAGGCGGTTATTTTCGACGCGAGTTCGTTGGGCAAATGAATTAATCGAAAATTTAAGCGATAGCCATCATACAATAAAAGATATAACTGCAAAAAAGCTACTCATGATTATTAATTCTTTCAAAACTGAAACAGTAGTAGGTACAGATTATCTTAATGAATGCTTTATGCGTCTTTTATCTGAGTTACAGATTGAATTAACGATTGATAAAAATCTTGCTGAGTCACACGCTCTATTTTTTGAAAAAGCAGAGAATAATATGGAAGTAAATCAAGGAGAATATGAAAATCATATTGACGTATTTAGAGGGTTTTTCAAAGAATCTGCAGGAGTAGTTATTAACTCGTGTCACGGCGTTAAAGGTGAAGAATACGAAACTGTAATAGCGTTTGGGATGCTTAAAGGATTTGTACCGCACTGGAATGATATAATTAACAAACCTGACCACGTAGCTGATAATTCAGAATCAAAAATGATGTATGTCATAGCATCAAGAGCCAAAAAAAATCTTTACCTAATCTCTGAGAGTGGAAGACAAACACGGGCGAGACGGCCTTATGAGACCTCATCATTACTGAGAAGCTATAATTATGCTTACGACTGAAATGATTTTTCGTGGCTGTCAACCATATTTGCGCTTATTCATTATCCGTGGAAGCCACGTGAATCAAAATTTAAAGTCGCCAGCACTGGTGCCAATTGTCAGTTACTCTTCAATTGCCCCGTGATGCGGACGTTATCGCTTTTCAAAAAATTCCACACCTTTTCATTTATCCGCATAGGGTCGACTTGAGGCAGTTATGACCAGCTGAAATCGGCCAATTGTGGACGACTACATTTTGACCATCATGAATGGATACCTGCCTGTCAGTTTAGCTATGGATGCTTGATTACAAGACCTGACCCTGATAATTAGAGGGGTTTGATAGTTTTGCTTGAAATGGGATTCGGAAGATGTTGTCATTGACGCGTAACCTCATGACTCGTCGTGGAATGGGCCCTCGCTGTGAGGGCCTGAAGTTATATTTTATGAACAACCAGACGCTTGGGGATATTCTCCGCGTTAGCGGCTTCGGCTTCGCCCAACCAGTAGTTTAACCGGCTGTTGATTTTTGCAAAATCTTGATGGTTATGTGCTACTTATAGTTTTTATGTTTTTCATGAATTACAGCACATGGTAACTCTTGGTTTTGGAATTGCATTTTTCAACAGTCTGTTAAACCGTATGATGGGAATTATATGGAACTAAATGCATTAACGCGCTCTGTGGGAGATATTTTTTCACTGAATAAGAGGTATCTCGTGCCACGGTTTCAGCGCGAATACTCATGGGCTAAAGAAGAGATAGATGAGTTCTGGGTTGATATTCTTCAACAAATCAAGCTTAGCAGAAGTGGCGAAGTAGTTAATGAAGAATATTTTATCGGATGTATTGTCCTTGTTGGCGAGGACTCAAAGCCTGACTATTTAATCGTAGATGGTCAACAGCGATTGACGACTCTTACTATACTACTTAGAGCCATTGTCGCTCGTCTTCTTGATTTAAATGATCATGCAGCTGCAAGCGCACTGTATGAGAATGTAATTGAAGGAACCGATAATGATGGTAAAAAGTATTTTAAGCTAGTGAATGAAAGCCCTAAACCTTACTTTCAAAATGAGCTTCAGTCTATTAGGCCAGAAGGCTTAAAAAAGGCAGAAACCAAAGAAGAAAAGTTGCTATTTAATGCCTATAATACATTTACTAAAAATTTAAAAAGCTTCAATTTACCAGGGCTTAATGAATTAGATTCTATTAAAGCTCTTCGCCTACAAGTGCTAAATTATTTGAAATTTATTTTAGTAACAGCAAAAAGAGAAGATGATGCTTATACTATATTTGAGACATTAAATGCACGAGGAATGAGTCTCTCTTCGGTTGATTTAATAAAGAACTGGATATTTAAAAATTTTACACAAACGCACCCGAACGATAATGCCAAGGAAATCTGGAATGAAATTCGAAAAATGATTTCAGAATTTTCTAATTTAGAGACTTTTTTCCGACATTATTGGAATTCCAGATATTCCTTCGCTTCAGATGACCGATTATACAAAAGTTTTAATGATGCTCGTAAAGTGGGTAAAATATCACCTGCACGAGACTTTCTTATTGAATTGAAAGATGCTGCTATTTTATACAGAATGATTGGCATGCCTTTAGATAAAGATTGGCCGGTTAAAAAAGAAAAAACACTAGGGCGCAGTTTTGAACTTCTTAATCAATATAAAGTTACTCAAGTAAGACCATTTCTTCTTGCGCTTCTTCAATGCAGAAAGAATAAGGCAATTGATCAAACTTTATTGATTAATATAATATTTAACCTAGAGAACTTTCATTTTATTTTTTCAAAAATTTGTCAAGATCGTGCTTCTGGATTAGAGGGAGTATATACTCGAACCGCAAAGAGGCTATATTTAGCAGGAAATAATAAGCAGAAAGTGAGGGAAGAGCTTAAGACTTTAAATGACTACTTAATATCTAAACTTCCAAACAAACAGCGAGTAATTGATGGAGTAAAAAAACTAAATTTTTCCAATAGCTATGACGGGGACAAAAAAACAATCCAAACAATCTTTTCAAAAATTGAAAAACATCTCCAATCAACTTCTGAAATCCAGATCGGAGATTTTTCTTTAGAACATGTTCAAGATCAATCTACAAATGAACCTTGGCTCGCAGGGATAGGAAATCTTATTCCTCTTGATGAGAAAATTAATAATGAAATTAAACAAGGAAGCAACTTTAAAAAGAAAAAAGATGCTTACAAAAAATCATCCCTTAAAATTGTCCAGAAATTCCTTGATTCGAATGTACTGGATACATGGGACGAATATGATGCAAAAGAATGGGCTTTTGACATAGGAACGTTCCTTTTTTATGCCACTTCGTTACGTAATATTTAACAGTTGGAATAATACTCCACTGTTTGTTTTTTCAGATCATTCAAACTTAACTAAGTTACTTATTCTACATCAATCCATTGCTCATTTTATCACATTCGGCACGCCACTTATGAATGAAAGCTGACATATCCAAACTTCGCGACCAAGCCCGCGTAGAATGTTGGCTTTGAAAAGTGCAATTACGCAAGCTAATCGCACCTACATTTTGAAGGACAGATTATTTTCCTTTTCTTGCCCCTGCAAATTAAATATTGTTTGGCGGCTTAGGGTCCAGCCTGTGTAAAAACGCAAAAATAGAGAAGGCGGTGGTTTCATGATGCCGAATATTGAGCAAAATACTGAGCATTGTGGAGTCAAGTATTGAAAATTGACTTATCTTGGGCAGCTCAGTGGGGTGATTTTCATATATGATGGATTCAGCCATAAGTTTTTACACAGGCTGGGTCGAGTCCTGCCCTTCGCGAATGCCTCAGTTCGGCCAATAGATGCCTGTCGCAATTGGTATTAAACTATTTTCTGATACCAACGAATTTCTGGGAGGTACGCATATTTTTGGAACCTTTACGATAAAGCAACCTCGTGTGCTGGTTTTTATTGATCCATAGAATTAGCTATCTTGTACACTATGCTAACCTACATAATAACTTGGTAGGCAAACAAAAATGAGATGATAAATATGGACAGTACAATTAATAAATTATTTGATAGCAAAAATAGAATGTTTGAAATCCCCTCTTATCAAAGAGCGTATTCTTGGGAGGAGAAACAAATAAATCAATTCATTGAAGATTTAAAAAACGCTGGAAATCAATATTATCTTGGTCATTTTCTCTTTGAACAAAAAGAGGAGAATACACTTTATGTTATTGATGGACAGCAAAGATTAACTACTTGCATTATTTTTTTTAGCACCATCAAAAATGAATTCGAGAAAAGAAAAAATCATGGGGAACAATTAAGCTTAAATCTTGAAGATATAACTGATTTCTATTTAAAAGATTTAAGAAAAGAAACGCAAAAATTTAAGACAGTTCGTGATGACAATAATTTCTTTATGGATGAAATTATTGACGGAAAGATTCACTCAAGTGAGCTTGACACTTCCTCTAAAAAAAGAATTAGAGAAGCTAAGGAAATATTTGAAAAAGAATTTTCAAAGACAACTATTGGAGATTTAGTAAATTGGTATAAATTAGTAGAAAAGGCTACTATTACTGAATATATTGTCAAAGATAAAATACAAGCAACACAGGTATTTGCCTTTCAAAATGACAGGGGAAAAAAACTATCTAATCTTGAAATCATTAAGGCATATTTTATGCTACAAATATATCTTTCAAGCAACTCTCCAGATAAAATAAAAGATGATATTGTATACCTTGAGGGTGAAATTTCTCGAATCTATAAACAAATTGTACTAATTAAACTTGATGAAGATGAAGTACTCAATTACTATTGGCGTGCTGTAAGTGGAAAAGGATTTTATAGTGAGGAAGTCGTTAAGGGAATTAAGGAAAGAATTACTTCCTTAACAACAGAAAAAAAAGGGATATGGATAAAAGAATTTGTTCTTGGCTTATCACAAGCATTTAAGACGGTTGAAAATATTGAAAAAAGCGCAGAAGGCCACATACAAGATTTGCTATATCTAAAGAATATGGCTTTGGCATATCCATTTATAATAAAAGCCTATGGATATAATGCTACTGATAAGCAACTTAACCGTCTAATAAATCTTTTTGAAAATATTACTTTCAGATACCTGCTTCGCGGTGGCAGAGCAGAGATTGAATCAAGATTAAATGGCTATCTTGTTAATTTTAAATCTGCTGAAGACATAGATAAAAATATAAATGGAATAATTGAAAATTTAAAGAATAATGACTGGTGGAGATATTGGAGCGATAAAGAAATGGTTGCTTATTTAAATGGCTATTTTTATAAGAACAGAGTTGACAATTATTTACTATGGAAATATGAATTATTCATATCTAATGAGAATCATCCCAAACCTCATAAGATTTCATTCATTGATCTAATACGCAATGAAAGTATTGAGCACATTGCTCCGAAAACTTCAACAAATGGAGATCCTGTTGCGAACGGTTACGGAATTTATGAGAATAAAGAAAAACCAGAGGAAGGTATTGTTTCAGGAGAGTGGCTTAATCGTTTAGGGAATTTAATGCTTATTTCCCAATCACATAACAGTTCAATAGGAAATAAGCCTTTTAGAGAAAAACTTGCATCTTATGGTCGTGATAATTTATTAAACCAACAAAAAGAAATAGGTGAAAAATTTGTTTCTGATAAATCTAATCCAATTTGGGACAAACAAGCAATAGAAAAAAGACAGTTTGAGATAATAAAAGCGGCAAATGAAATCTGGAATCTGGAAAATATTTAACAACATCATAAATCATCTAACCAGGGCCACAGGTTGAGCAGAATACAATGAAGCCAAACAATCGAAATTGAAAATCCTATTTGTTTTGTTGGGTTACGGCTTACACCTAACCCCAACCTGCACTGAATGACTGTTTTGGGAGTTGATTTGGTGTTGGGGGATGGGGTGACGCATTTTACTTATGCAGTTGAAGACTGCCACGGCTTAAGATTGATCTCCGCGATCCACGAAGATTTAGGCGCACAAAGAAATGCCCTGTTAGTCACTTAACAAGGCGTTTTTAACGAAAATCGCTGGAAAAAACCAACACACTTTGAGACGGGCTTGATACGATTGCTCTGCTTTTGATGATCAAAAATATTTTTCTGTCATTTATGTGCGCTTTCGCCGCTAACGCAAGCAGCGTTCGTCATCATGCCTAGGATTATTCACCCAATTACTAATGGCCGTTGCTGTCATTAAGTCGTAGGCTGAATTATCGAGTAATTCAAATACCTCGTCTGCGGATTTATCAAGCCATTGCTGATAGTTCTCCTGAGGGATGATGACTGGCATGCGTTCATGAATTGGCTTCATGACTTCAGTAGCCTCAGTAGTAATTATGGCGCATGAATACAGGTCTTGTTGCGCATGAAACTCCCAAAGACCTGCAAACGCAAACAGTTGATTGTCCTGGCGGTGTATGTGAAATGCTTGCTTCCCCGTATCTTCCTGACGCCACTCATAAAAACCTGTCGCAGCTATCAAACAACGCCGATGTTGGTACGCAGATCGGAATGATGGCTTTTCTCGTACTGTTTCGACTCGCGCATTGATCAAATGTTTTTTGCTATCTTTAGCCCAGGATGGAACCAAGCCCCAGAACAGATTGACTGCTTTAAGCGATTTATCATCCAGTTCGACAATGCTGAGGATTTTTTGTGTTGGCGCTATGTTGTAGCTGGGCTGATAGCGAGGTAGGCGCTGCAACCCAAAATGTTCGACGAGGGTTTCCGGCGTTGCCGTTAGATTAAAGCGACCGCACATGCTGTTAGACTCCTGGCATTTTTTATCGGCTAATTTTTAAAATGCAAATAGCTTAAGGAACAATACAGAACAAATAGAGAACAAGAACTGATTTTAGTGTACCATCTTGAGTCTCATTAAGACATCTCACTCAATATGAACATTATTCAGATTCAACAGCCGTTCGACAGCCAATGGCCGAGTAATGTGCAGTTGCCAATTTTTGAATTAGCTCCATTCCCAACGCAAGTTGACTTGCCTTTGTTCGCTTTCAAAATTCCAGCGGGCTTTCCTTCGCCAGCGGACGACCATCTGGAAGCCACCATCGACTTAAATCAGCAGTATGTTCGCCATCCTGCTGCAACCTTTTTTGTTCGGGTGCAAGGCAACTCTATGATTAAAGCAGGTATTCATAGTGGTGATATGCTAATCGTAGATCGGTCTCTGGAGGCCCAATCAGGCTCGATTGTCATCGCTGTCGTCAATGGTGAATTAACCGTAAAGCGATTAGTGATTAATGGTGATGATGTGTGGTTGATGCCTGAAAATCCAGAGTTTCAACCCTTGCAGATTAGCGAAGGCATGGAATTACATATTTGGGGTGTAGTAGCACATGTCATTCATTCCTTATGAGTTTGTTCGCAATTGCAGATTGTAATAATTTTTATGCGTCCTGTGAACGGGTGTTCCAGCCCCGCTTAGACAGGAAACCGATTGTTGTTTTATCCAATAATGACGGTTGCGTGATTGCGCGAAGCAACGAGGCAAAACTATTAGGGGTAAAAATGGGTGCCCCGTATTTCAAGATTCAACACTATGCCAAGCAGGAAGGCATAACGATTTTATCCTCTAATTATTGCTTATACGGCGACATGTCGCAGAGAGTAATGCAAGTGCTCTCCAATTATGCACCGAGAATTGAAATCTACTCCATCGATGAGGCATTTTTGGATTTTTCCGGAATGCCAGGTGATTTAACGCAGTATTGCCAGGATATTTGCAAAACCGTTAAGCAATGGACCGGCATTCCAATATCTATAGGTATTGCTCCCACCAAAACATTGGCTAAGCTGGCCAATAGATTAGCAAAAAAAGGGCACGGCGGTGTACTTGATTGGCGAACATTGACTTCACCTAACGAGATATTAGGCACCATCCCACTCGAAGATATTTGGGGCATCTCAAAACGCTGGTCTGAAAAGCTGCAAGTATTAGGAATTAAAAGCGCACTGGAACTGAGTCAAGCCGAACCCAAGCGTATGCGCCAGCATTTTGGCGTGGTCATGGAGCGTATGGTCATTGAGTTACGGGGCAATTCCTGTATTCCTTTAGAAGAAATGCCATCGGCAAAAAAGCAAATAATGACGTCGCGCAGTTTTGGAGAAAAATTAACCCAGTTTGACGACCTGCGAGCAGCAGTTACCCATTTTTCTGCACGAGCAGCGGAAAAATTACGCCGTCAAAAATTAGCAACACAGGCATTGACGGTCTTTATTCAGACCAGTCCTTTTGATACCCAGCAATATGCCAATAACGCTACAACGGTCTTTGAGTTGCCGAGTCATGATTCGGCCCAATTGATTAATGCTGCTCATCGCGGCCTGGAGCGTATATTTAAAAAAGGTTTTAGCTACCAACGCGCCGGAATCTTACTACCCGATTTATTACCAGCGGGCGTAGCGCAAATGTCACTGTTTGATTCTGATGAGCGCTCAAATCAATCAGATCAGCTGATGGTCACGCTGGATAAAATTAATCGGCTTCATGGAAAAAACAGCATTGGTTTTGCAAGCGAGATTATCAGTAAACGCTGGCATATGCGGCAACAATTTAAGTCGCCTTCTTATACAACTAACTGGCGGGAGTTGCTGACCATTAATATCTAACATCACGACGATTGCTTAACAGAATGGGTTAAATGGGTACGCACGAAAAGAAAGCCCTTAATCTGGGCTACACAGGGCAAATCATCGTTTGCCCTGGTTATTTACCATCTGGGATAGGCGTTATAGCCGTAGTTATATTGGTTGTAATCTCTGTCTCTGTCATACATAGCTTCTTGCTGACGCACCTGGTATTTTAGAGCTTCGTCATACTGCATGATTTGCTGAGCTTCCCTATAATCCCCTTCCCGCATTTCATGCATGACATCAGCTTGCTCTTGCGCATTGATATTGGCTATTTCCCTGTAGGCCATTTCGTCGGCATAATCGTAGCCATAGGCCATAGCACTACCGCTGGCACAAATCATTATAAAGCCGATAATTACTGTCTTTTTCATTGTAAAAATCCTTGCTCAGAAGTTAATGGAAGCTATTAAGTTAGTAATACTTTCACATAAAATTACTGAACAGATGCTTAATAATTTTGGACTATTTATCCTGCTTATGAGAGTACAACCAGCGCACCTTGACCATTTAAGTTTTTCACGGACTGAAATAAAAGTACATGCGCAGGTCTTGCCGAGAGTAAGAGAAAAAGATAGAAAAAACATTTCTTACTCTTTTTTGCGAGGAATAGAGTGGACGTTAGATAGAAATCCAAAAAAAATCAGATTTTCGTTTCGGCATCTATACCAGACCTCTCGCAACTCTTCACTTCAGCTATTTTTTATTTGCGTAAGCCTTTTGGTAGAAAAGTTAATATCAATTTTTGCAAAAAATCTTTCGTAATAAAAGATTTTCACCATTAGGTACATGTGCCTATGCTTTTGATTTAATTAGAGTAGTCGGTTTATTTGTGTAGTAATTAATTGTTATATTTGGTAACGTATCTACGTTATTTGTGATTGAGTTTTAGCGAACCTCTTAGCATCATCAACTATGATCGCAGTAACGTCTGCATGTCTAAAAAACACGTAATCAATAAAATAAGTATAAAAAACAGTACTAATAATTTCTGGAGAAGAATGTGTACACACATGAGAAAAATGCTTTATTAAGGCATTTTCTAAATCGAAAAGCCATTTCTACCTTGGGTCTCTCTAGTGAAAACTTAGCTCCACTTGCTGAACTAGTAGAAGTTTTCGACATCAAGAAAATGAGGGCTGTGCTTAAAGAGCATAATAGTAGAACTAATTTGCATCGAAACCATCAACGGCTTTTGAATTATCTTGGCGATACAGAGGGTTTTTTATCGCTTGCAACGTTACCGTCTAATATTTTTGAGAATCTAGAAAAACTGCGCTTAGATTTTCCAAATTTCTCCGATGCTATCGATTACTATCACGAACAATTTGCTTTAGCGCAACTGTCAGGTCACCGAATTTTTTATGCCAATCCCCTGCTTTTATTGGGTCCGCCTGGAATCGGTAAGACTTTTTTCTGTCATGAGTTAGCAAAAATTATTGGGACTCATTTTGAGTTGATCAGCTTATCCGGCATGACAGCTGGTTTCGTTATCGGCGGTTCATCGCCTTCCTGGACAGAAGGAAAGCCAGGTCGAGTGGTCGAGTCACTAGCGCGATCTAAACAGGCCAATATCCTTATGGCTGTGGATGAGTGCGATAAAGCTGGAGGCGATAAACGATATGACCCTCTTGGAGCTCTATATTCATTGTTAGAAAAAGAAACGGCTGCAACATTTGTGGACGAAGGTTTAGAAATGCCGTCGAATTGTGCTCATCTTGTGTGGGTAGGTACTGCGAATAGGCTAGATACGATAGCTGAACCAATCCTGTCAAGATTTATGACTATTGAGATTAAAAGTCCGTCATCCGCGCAAATGACAAATGTCTTGCGGTCTATTTACAACAACATTCGCGAGAATAATGAATGGGGCTTAAGGTTTAATGAGAATTTACCACCTGCCGTCATTAGTAAAATAATTTCCAGTGAATTAGATCCAAGAAATATCCAAAAGGAATTAATTTCGGCGTGTGGCAAAGCCGCGTTGAGATATTCAGACAATAAATCATCTGATATTCACATTCTTCCAATAGATTTTGAACCTAGGGATAGTGGAGGTCATAAAATCAGAATGGGTTTTATGTAACAGGTTACGTATTGGAAGGTTGGACTCAAATATGCTGCTGTCTGAACGATCATCTGTAGCAGCCAGTTATCACTAACAGGAAAATCATTGTCTAAATTGAGTTCAATTTAAAGGCAGTAAGGTGAGGAGCGCAATGCCAAATAACATAATTTTCTGCGGCGATCCCCACGGGTGCTTCGCGAACGTCATTAGTGCAGTACACAAGTACCGTCCTGAAGCTGTTATCTTACTTGGTGATTACAACTTAGAAGTACCTTTTGAAAATTACCTGAAAACAATTATTGGGATGACCAAAATCTACTGGATTCCTGGCAATCATGATTTTGACTCTACAGCAGAATTTGAAAATTTATATTACTCAGCCCTTTCGTATAACAACATTCATTTAAAAGTTATTGAAGTGAATGGCTTACGTATTGCAGGCTTAGGTGGGATCTTTAAGGAGTCAATATGGATGCCTCCAGGCATTCCAAAATGGCTCGACAAAAAAAATTGGCTTAAATACAAGCCACGCAACGTAAAGCACATCCCATTACATCTCGATCATGCGATCTGGCATCACGAGTTAGAAAAAATGAAAAATTTGCGGGCGGATATTCTGGTTACCCATGAAGCACCAAGTTGTCATAGGCATGGAAAACAGGCAATTGAGGAGCTTGCTAAAGCGATTGGTGCAACAAAGATTTTCCATGGGCACCATCATTATTTTTATAACGACACGATTAACGGCATCGCAGTGACATGCGCCCCCATTGGCGGAGTTGTGAATCTTGACGGCGAACAACTAATGAAGAGGTATGAAAAATGATTTTTGGTATTCCAGATCCTGAAGAAAATGACTGTGCAGTAGCGATTGCTATGTGGTCAATTAGAGAAGTTATTTACTGTGATACGTCAACGCGACATCTGGTAGGCTTTGTTTTGCAAGAAAGCCTCGGTCGTGCATCATCTGCAATTCAGTCGTTCGACAAAGGAAAAATGTTGATTGAAACAAGATCGGGGCGGTTATATAAGCTCCATGGTCGCCCTGGTGATCATCCTGACGCTGAGTACGTCTGGCGTCGCTGGATGAATTTTAACCATGCGCAAGATGAAAAAAATGTAACGGCTGAATACTGGGATGGTGAAACTTGAAAATTCATGTGCTTTCTGATTTACATATTGAATTTGAGCCATTCACGCCTTCGCTGGCGGCCAATGAGGCTGATGTGGTGGTTTTGGCTGGCGACATCGGCATAAAGACTAGGGGTATTGAATGGGCCAGGCGAGCCTTTAGCTGTCCGGTCATATACGTTGCGGGCAACCATGAATTTTATGGCGGTCACTTGGATGGCACACTAGAAAAAATGCGTGCGGCGGCGTGCGATCAAGTACGTGTTTTAGATAATGATGAATGGATTTTTAGAGGCGTGCGGTTTTTAGGTGCAACATGTTGGACAGATTACACATCAACTGGTAATTCTTTTTTAGCTAAATACGAAGCGCAACGCGAGCTGACAGATTTTAAGAAAATCAGGACAGCTGGATACCGAAAAGTGCGACCTTATGATTTTGTTTTGCGTAATAACTTCTCGTTCAGATGGTTGCGTGATCGTCTTGCTGAGCGGTTTGATGGGGCTACAGTGGTGGTGACTCATCATGCGCCGTCAATGCAGTCGTTCGGTAATGATCGAGTTGAGGGTTGTGAGTCGCACCTTGATGCGTCGTATGTTAACTGCTGGGAGACATTGATGAGTGACTCAGTTGCGCTTTGGATTCATGGTCATTTGCACCACGCTGTTGATTACACTATCAACGGAACTCGAATTATGTGCAATCCGCGTGGGTATCCTGGGGAGGAAACTGGGTTTAATCCGAATTTATTGATTACAGTAGAAAAATGACATATGACCGCGAAGCCCTGAAATTCTTTGCTAAGTATATTTGGTGGAAAACGCCGGATGAGGCCGTGGCATTTCCTGAACGCTTAGTTGCTCAAGTCATGAATATAGGTGACTGGGATGATGTATGTGCATTGGTTAAACTTGTCGGTGATGACGTTTTGCGCGACGTGATAGCTCATGCAGAAATAGGTTGGTTCAACGAGCGCTCTTGGCACTACTGGCACTATCGTCTCGGTCTTGCCAAGGTTGATTGTGTGCCGCAGTTGCCAACTCGTTTTAAAGTTTAGGCGCATGTCAGGTGCGCTATTTAAGGAGAGAATCATGTCGAAAAAAGATGAGCTTTTTACAGATATCGATCCGGTGAGTAATAAATATGGAGCAGATATTATTATTCCAGATGTAGTCAAAGCAAAATTGAAAGCTTACGCACGGGGACAGATCACCGCTGAAAATGCCGCGTGGGAAATACAACAACTAAATATCAACGGTTTTCTAAATCCGAGTGTTTCTGAAGTGATTATTTGGTCGCGTAATGCGGGGTACGGCATTCCAAATCCGCCAGATTCGGAAGTTGCCGCGCAGGTTGAAAAAGCTTGGAAAAGGTTTCATCCAGAATAATCCCAAAAAAGTTGTAAATGGACAGAATAATGGTTAAAACCACGTTAATTGTCGCGGATGCAAGGCCGCTTTTAACGCTTGCTATAGAGGGTTCGCTTGATGCGGTACTAATACCTGACACAAAGGTAATTATTCCGGATATTGTGATGTTTGTAGTTACTGACAAGCCAGGTTCTAGTGAAATATTGAACTGGCTCAGTGCGCAGCAGGGTAGTGTTTTTATTGCAAAAACAGAAGAGTATTATGAATTTAAAATCATACGCGGAGTTAGTCCGCATATAAAAATAGGACATCATGAAGAGCAGTCTGCAGGTGAAGTTATGAAAAAAGAACTTGAAAGGGCTGTCGGTAAAATAATTCTGTTGTTAGATGAGGGCGATATCAAAAAACCACCAAATTATATCCGTCCTATACCAAAAAATGTGTGCTGTATGTCTGTATCAATGCTGGTTGAAGCGGCAAAAGCAAGGACCGAAGCGCTCCTGAAATTCTCAAAAGGACTTTTAACGAAAGAACAAGCTATTAACGCCGTGGGTGTTCGTGATTATGCTGAGCTACTGCCGATGCTGGGTGATGCAAACATCCCTTTGCCAGCGTTGCCGCCGGAAGAGCTTGATAGGCAAGTTGAGATGTTTGTTGATATATTCAGAAACTCATGAAATATGTGGCTCGTAAAGACACGGCGCTTGTAGTAGATATTCCGACAACTGGATTGGCAAAATACATTACAGACCTTGCCAAGCAACACAATATCACCTACGCCAAAACATTTGCTGACACCTGGGCTGATACTGTTACCAGATTATCTGATGATAGTACTGAGTCGGATGATATTGAAGATTTGCTACTAGCATTAAAACGTGCGGAGATATTGAATGCTGAAGATATGCTTTCACTTCTTGTAAATTATTTGAGAGAAAAACATGGAGAATGCGATTCTGGAAGAAATTAAAGGGATTGAGGAGAACAACAAAATGCAATATGTAACGAGTGTAGAAAGAATGGCAATTGCTAGAGGTCTTGAAAAAGGCATGGCTCAAGGTCTTGAAGAAGGTATGCTAGAGGGCGAGAGAAAAATATTGCGCCGCTTATTAATGCGCCGATTTCAGGTTATTCCAGATTGGGCAGAAGATCGTATTTTACATGGCGCAGATGCTGAGCTTGAACAATGGCTAGAAAATGTGTTTGACGCTACGACGACTATTGAATCTGTTTTTGGCGAACAATCGTCGACTTAAATGGGCTATTTGTTTAAAGCGCAACTTATAAAGCGATAGGGATAGATCGACAATAAACAGTTGAAAATCAAATACTATCAGTTTTTAAAAATTTATGAAATAACATTTTTAAAATTACTGATAGTTTGATTACAGCTGTTTATTATAGAGATAGCCCGTTAAATCGCCATAAAAAAACATATAAATAAAGATGACATAGATTGGAATACGTAAGTTATCACCTGTAGTTAATTTTGACAAAATGATAAAACCAACAATTAAAGATCGCATCAAAAGAAGTATTAGAGCGTCCAAATCCAAGGTATTTATACGATCAGATTTCACAGGCCCGCGCCGAAAATTTGGCAGCTATAGTCAAGTAGGTCGCGCACTTAGAGAGCTTGTTAATGAAGCAGTGCTAGTTAAGATGGGCTATGGCGTATATGTTAAAGCAAAGATATCAGTACTATCTGGTAATCCAATTCCTTCAATTCATTTAACAGAAATCGGTTTACAGTTAATGAAAAAATTGGGCATTGAAGCCGACGTCGGTTATTTTCGAAGACTAAACAGAGACGGTAAATCAACCCAAGTCCCCATGAGAGATGTTATAGCAGTTAGCAAGCCAATATCAAGAAAAATAAGATGGGGTAAAAAAGAGTTAATTTATGAAAAGTTTTATTAAAAATCCTGACTTGTGATAAGTGTGCAGTTTAACCGATGTTCAATGCTTAGAATTTCCTCCGAGTTAAGATTGCACATCTTCAGTCAGCAAAAATAAAGATGTTCCGATACATAATAATTTGTTGTGCGAAAAATGAGTATGCACGAATAATAAATTCCGATCGGGAGTTTTATCGGCTGAGAATATCAATGACTGATGAAAATTACTGATCGGTATTTGTCAAAATTTATTCATTTAAACAGAATACACAGCCCAATATCTAAGTGACATACGGAAAATTCGCTGGATGCAATTGTATCATCTAAAACCGGAGTGCAACCATGATCAGAACAGAACCCACAGTCAATTCTGAAGTCGAGACCGCCTGCTCACGAGCGGTGAGTCGTGCATTCAAAGTTGGCGGGGCTGGTATTGCAGGTGCTTCAGCAGGCGCATTGGTTGGATCTGCTATTGCTGGCTTACCTGGTGGAGTTTTAGGAGCCGTCATCGTCGCCGGAGTCAATATGTTGCTAAATGCTCACAATGAACGAAGTACTTTCTCTAAAAAATGAGCCTACATGGCTTTCGTATAAATCATTTTCTTGTTGGGGGATGCTATGTTTGCAGATCGTTACGACTCATGTAAAAAGCATCTCTTTTGCATTAATCGCTCCAGTAACGAACAGCGAATATTAGAATGTATCTCTTACGATTAAACTAAGCGCCACAATATTGTGTGGGTAGTGACACCTATTGAAATTGTGCATTAGAACTCATATGCTGTATCTAAAATTAATAACTGCATCAATAAGTAATCTGCATAATTAATTGAATTGTCGTAGAATACATCTTTTATTAGGAGTAACAATGACTGACCTTTCAAACAAATCCCCCGCAGAATTACAAGCAATAATTGCTGAAGCAAAATCGCAATTGGAAATTATTCGGCGTAGCAAACACAAAGCAGTAATTGATCAGATTAAAGAGCTGGCAGAATCAATTGGCGTCACCGTTGACATTCATGAAGACGGAAAGGCAAGAAAAACAACTGGCGGAATTGTCCCAGCAAAGTATCGCAACCCCAATGATTCTACTAAAACATGGACGGGGCGCGGTATGACACCAAAATGGTTACAGGCTTTAATTGCTGAAGGCCGTAACAAAGATGAATTTTTGATTAGCTAACTGCTGTACTGATTCGTAAATATGGGTATTTTTGTTGTAGCAATTTTACTCGGTCTAATTCCCGTAATAATTGCTCAACAAAAAGGGCGCAGTTTTTTTTGTATTCTGGATATACGGTGCACTGGTATTTATAGTTGCTCTGCCACATGCATTGCTAATGAATCCGACTGCAAAAACTTCGGGTAATAATACTCTAGCCCAGAGCGTCAAAAAGTGCATCTATTGCGCTCAAATTATAAAAGTTGAATCCAAAGTTGGTCTGTATTGTGGTCGGGATGTGTAACGCGATTTAATCGCCATACCTTTTTGCTGTTCTCAATAACTATTTAAGTGCACAGCTTACTGAACTAAAAATTTCTCAAATGAAGCGACATTGGCTGTCCGTTAGCGACCCGTTGCGGTAATTCACAGAATCATCTTAAATGTCTGGTTATAGTTGCTTAACAGACAACTAAATTAAATACAGATTTAGCTTTTAAAGCTGGGCACTCCACTCAGCCCAGCCCAGCCCTTATTAAAATTAATCGATCAAAGGTAAAAATGCCTAGCATAGAATTTACAAAAATCTTTATATTGGAATCCTTGAAACAAAGTGATTTCAAATCTGGTTATGAATTAAAGCAAACATTGAATGGATATTCTGAAGAGGGGATACCTGTGCCACAAGTAGATTATCAGGAAGTTGACGACTCTCATACTTTCAAAGAAGCTATTCAAGAACTAACTTTAAAATCGATCCAGCATGATGATAAGTTCATTCTTCATATTGAATGCCATGGTAATCAAGATGGAATTTTCTTAAAAAATTATGATTTTATTTCATGGCATGAGCTTAGTTGCTTGCTGGTTGAATTAAATAAAGCCATGGGGTTTAACTTGCTCTTATGTATTGGAGGTTGTTATGGTGGATACGCTCTTCAAATGATTAAATGTTTTAATCCATCTCCATGCATGGCAATTGTTGGACCATCTGATGAAGTGTTTCCAGATGAATTGCTCAATAGATACAGGTCTTTTTATCGAGAGCTTATCACTAATGTTAATTTAGTTGATGCCTTTAGAAGGTTATCAGACAGGCCGCTTTATAATGGTGGATTTCTCTGCCAAACTGCTGATTATTGGTTTAAAAAACAAATCTTGGATAATGTAAGCTTATTTGAAGATGTCGATATAATTGATGCAAGAGTCGAAGACATATTTGAAAAAATACCTCTTGAAAAAAGAAGATTTATTACAAAGGATATAATAAAGAATGCAGTAGAGACTGATGCATATAAGATGAAAACCTCATATCTAAATATTTGGTATAATAAATTCTTTATGACAGATTATATTTCTGATAACTATAACAGGTTTAAGTATTTGCTAGATGATTTTCAGCTACTCGATTATTAACTAAAGGCATTTAATATAATGAACAATAAATTAAATGAATAAAGTTATATTTTATTAATCTAAATAAAAATAATAATTCAAAAGCTAAAGCCGATATTGAATTGCCTGGACTAATTTACGCTATTGGCCGGACTGCGCAATTCGTAAAAGACCGAGTTCGACCTAAACCGGCCTTAGCGAATACTTTTCCATTAGCTGATTAGTATCGTATTGCAGACCAACACAAGAATAATAACCGAAGAAACATTCTTGAGTTTATTGAATAGAGCCTGGTCACCAACCTGTCTGAACTTAATTTTTTTTATCTTCATTGAAAATTATGAGTAATGTTGAGAATCAAATAAAAGAACATAATAGAAGAAACAATCATACAACATGCTATTACCCTGGCTGTACAGAAACTGCTATTTATTCTCATGCAATATCTAAAGCTATATCATTAAAATCAATTTCAGAAGACAATCACTTGCTTTATTTTAAGCCTAAAAGATCAAAGAATGTTAAAAATGCTTATTTTAAACCCATTGGAATCAATGAATGCTCTGGATTTAATGGTTTTTGTGAAACTCACGATAATTTGTTTCAACAAATTGACAACTTAAAAATTACAACTGTTTATCACGTCAAGCTTCAAATATATCGTTCATTATGTTTTGAACTCCATAAAGAAAAAGTTGGTGAATATTTAAAGCCTGAATTTACTGATGAAAATGCAATCGAGTTATTGCTATATCTTAAAATTATTAATGATAAATCTTCTGTTTCAGAAGATTTAATAAGAATATCAAAAGGGAAGCTTAATTTTTTTGTTGATGAATTAATTGATGATAACTTAGCTAAAATTGAAAGAGTGGTATTATATATACTTAAACTTTTGCAAGTTGAGGACAAAGTCAATTTTGATAAGAATTATCTTTATACTTTTAGTACGGAAAACTTTAAACATCAGATTTTTTATTATTTGACTGACTTCAAAATTCCCGTTGCTATAAATACAAAAGCGACACTAAGCATTGAAAATAGGTTAAATTACTATTTTATAGTCGTCCCATACGAAGACAGCACTTTAATATTAGGTATTATTCCTGATGACTCGCCTGAATTCATTAATGAAAAAATTAATAATTCATTCCGCTCAAGATATACTGTAATTAAATTTATAGAATCAATCATGTCGTCAAATGATGGTTGGTACATACAGCCATCAATAATTGAAAAAATGCCCCAAGAAAAAAAAGATGTTTTTTTAAATGATTGCATGTTTATTAATGAACGTAGGTTTTATAAAGATTATGATATCTCCATATTTGATGATTTAAAAAAGGCTATTTGTGGGTTGGGTGACGACGATTTAGAAATTTGCCATATTCCAAAAAGAACGGAATATGAAACTAGGCATAAAAAAATGATAGATGTAATATTAAAATCACTTTTATAGCAGTAGGATGGCCTAATATTGTGCGCATCTTTATTCTTCATCAATACACTATACATTGGTTCGTTTATTCTACAACTATTATATTTTTGATAGTCGGCTATAGAGCTTTCATCTGTCTTTGACTTGAACATCTTTATTGACTGCAATTGGCCGACAAGCGACCGTCAAGATTGATCAAAAATGGATTGGAGTTGTCTCTTTGTTCGTCGGGTGGTTAACGACCCAGGCGGTGTCAAAACGATCATTAGAATTCATGTTGTGCGACAAAATATAAAATGTAGCACAACAATTGTAGATTAATTATCGATTGTGAATGAATAATGCCTGTACATCACCACTCAGAAAAATCAACAGACTTGTTGACGATCAACTATTGCAAGTCGCAGGACTCTGTTTTCGCCTGAGGGTTTTAGCTCTATGGGCGTGGTACCCATCAAAAGCTGAGTAATAAATATTCATTATTGATTTGCGCGGTTAGCCCGACTAAACTAATAATTTTTATGGAGAATGCAATGCAAACTGTAAACATGCTACAAGCCAAGTATTCTCTATCTCGTTTAGTAAAGGCCATTGAGCAAGGAAGAGAACGCGAAATTGTGATTGCTCGTAATGGCCGTCCAGTTGCCAAACTTGTTCCGCTAACTACTGCGCCATCCGGAAAGAGGATTGGTGTAGCAAAAGGCTTGTTCGTGGTGCCAGACAGTATCGATACACATAACGTTAAAGTAGCTAAGTTATTCGAGGTGCGGTCTTGAATCTGCTGTTTAATGTTGCGCTATGGGCGTGGTAGCTCACCATTTATCATGGGGACTAAGGTGCGATTTTAGCTAAAGAATCACATCACCAAGCTTTTGATCTGCTTAGTGTATTCATCAGTCACATCCGTATCATGTATTACAAGATTTCCAGCGCTCCAATATTTCCAGACATACTGCCCGTCATCACTGCTTCCTGGCATGCCTTTCAGAGTATAAACTCTGCCGCTCTGGGTAGTTATTGTCCGATTCTCAGGACAGAATGTCTGAATTGCTGACGTTACACGTCCTGATCTTCCAGGAATAAAACCGATTAAATGCCTACTCATATCACCATTATAAAAAATTGCTTCTCGTACAGACCAAGAAACAATATTTTCGATTGGACACATGGTTACTGACACAGCTCTTCGTATAAATGGCCATCCAGCGTTTTGTTCTGACATTTTATCCTCTTTTTTTGAATTGGATAGGCACATGTACCTACATTTATAATCAGTCGCCTATAAGAAATAATTGCTCTTATAATATTTTTTATGAATCTTTTTATAAGCTGCAGAAATTTATCTGTTATATCTATTCATAAGCAATTCGCGGGGTTGTTTAATGAGCATGCCAGTATTTTCATCAGTTATCGATGTGTACGCTACAAGTAGATCCACCATTCCAATTGTTGTCTCATCACCACCAATAAATTCTATAACCAATTTTTTGTTCATTTTATTAATATTTTTAAATGAGACGTTGGGCATTCCATTCTCACGTATATGCATCAGAATCTGCAGGTAAACGATTGAAATCATTTCACTCCATGCCACTCCCACATTACTTAGGCTGAATGGTAAATCAGGAGAAATTTCTGGCCTTGATAAGTTTAAAGGTAAGCCTCCATGGAGGTTACATCGCGGCTGAATAATTCCTGGGCAATTAAATAGGTATCCTCTATTTCCGCATTGTTCACAAATGAGCTGAGATAATGAATAAGCCATGTTGGTAAGACCAAAAATATAATAGTAATCATCAAGTTGGTATCCTTCAACTTCAAGAAACAACTGTCCATATTTTTCTTTTGTGGCAGTCACATAAGCTTCTTTTGAGTGAGATACTAATTTCTCTGAAAAAATATCAATTAGTGCAAACCACCCTGATTCACATTCAACTTTAAAATTTTGACGATAAAGTGACGGGGACTTAGTAAGTAAATATTCTTCTAATCTTTCATGCATATTCATAAGTGATGCCTTTATAGCTTTATATAATTTCTTCCTGTTTTCGAAAACATCAGATGCATTGTTTACTGCTTTGGGGCAGCCAGCCAATTTATACTTTTGGCCACTGAGGGTAATAACTTTCTTTCCCTCTGGATAATTTCTTTTATCGGATCATTCTCTTTACCTAGCATTTGGCCGCCAGCTTTGGTCATCGTTACAAATGGTCACATTAATAATGGACAGCCAGTCATTTAAGGTTCTAGTGCGACAGGCTCATCCTCATATAGAAGCAACAGTTTGTTGGTTAAATTAATTTTTTATTTACTTTTTAGTGCTCAATAGGCACAAGTGCCTATAATGTCGTGTTTATGACTGTACTTTTTGAAAACTGGAAGCACCGAATAGAAAGAATACAGGAAAACAAACAAATTGTCACATATATAGGGGTTCATATATGGCGTCCTGTGTATGACGCATCTCTTTAGCGATTACCTTTTTTACACCAGAACTTAACTAATACAATGACTGAAGATCCGCGTATCCTTTTGGGTAGACGTATAGCGCAAATAAGAATAGACAAAGGGCTATCTCAGGATAAGCTTGCGTGGGAAGGTGGTTTGGCCAGGAGTTTTATTGGCGAAGTAGAACGTGGACTACGAAATCCGACGCTCATAAATATTTGTAAACTGGCTGAAGCTTTAGATGTTAAGGCTGCTGACCTATTTTCTTTAATTGACAGCGAAGATTAGGGCTTTGAGGTCACTGCCCCTTGCGCGCTAATTTAAGGGTACAACACACAGATTATATTATTGTAGGCTGGGCGAGATGTATCGGTGGATATTCTTTAGCTTTTTCCACAAACGCAGAGGCTAGAACTCGAATAGGTGTTTCGCAAAAAATTTAGGTATTTTGGCTGGAATTGATGAGCTCTCATCTAGCGCTAGAATCAATCAGTATGAGAAAGGCGAGCATTCGTCAGACTTTAGTATGGCTAAGCGGCTTGCGGCTGTTTTACAAATTCCAACCTGTTATTTGTATGAGGTAGATGATGATATTGCAGCTAGGCTTGTGCTTAATTATCAATTAAATTGGTGCAGGTCAATTTAGGTACTTTTTAGTAGCGAAATTAGCAAATAATCCACGCTATTTGATAAGTTAAAAAGAATTGAGCGAATTGCTGAATGTTCGATCACGGTAAACTTGTAAGTGCCGCTACACCGTGCTCTTGGGCAAAACGAGGAACGATAAAAAAGCTTCGGTCTCAAAAAACGCTGCATCCCTTTTGTATCGTAGCTTGTGGATTTTCCGTTCTGACAACTAATTATCTTCACTAATACGACTTGAATCTGGGCCACTTTGGTCTCGGTACTTTGCATTCACGCGTTTGCGATAAGGCCTATCAGCAGGACCAGACATTTGCTCAAAACTGATCGCACCAATCGACATACCTGGTCGTAGAGCCAAAGGTAGCTTTCCAGAATTGAAAAATTCTAGAACAATATTGCCACTCCAGCCAGGGTCAATACGGTGAGCGGTAACGTGCACCATTAGACCAAGTCTTGCCAGACTTGATCTTCCATCGAGCCAGCCAACGATATCATCGGGTAATGTCACAGATTCATAAGTAATTCCTAGCGCAAGCTCACCAGGGTGCAGAAAAAACTCATTATTATCATTAATAATGATTTCATCACTCATTACCTTTTCAATAGATTCGTCAACATCAGCTCGACTACCACTCAAGTCGATAAATGGAGTTGTATGAGAGTTGAATGTGCGAAATCTGTTGCCGAGCCTGAGGTCAACACTTACGCCACTAATCGAATCTTCAGATGGTTGGGGTTGAACAGATATACGCCCATTTTCAAATGCTTTCAGGATGTCTCGATCACAAAGTCTCATATTGTTTATTCTCTAAATAGCTTTTAAAACGCAAAAATTGCGTTCTTGTGAAAATTAATGTTTCTTATCTAACCAATTGTAAATATGAGTATTTGTTAACCAATTCCCAACTCATCCATGTTAAAAGTACTGCTTTTAAGTCAGAGAATCTTGCATAGGTTGATTTTCCCAAACAAATCGTCAATACATCGCGGGGAATGCGGAAGTATTCAACCGTTCTGGCCAAGGCGAATGAGTTCGGTGGGATAATGCAGACATCGGACTTAACGTCGACAAAGCTGTTTGAATCAAAGTCTTTGGGATCAACGATCGCGGAATTGATATTGGTAAAAATCTTGAATTCGTCTGAACACCGGACATCGTAGCCGTAACTGGATGTGCCGTAGGAAATGACCCGGCCGCGTTCCGAATCCCTGACTTGGCCGCTTTCAAACGGTTCGATCATGCCCTGTTGTTCCGCCATGCGACGTATCCACTTGTCCGACTTAATGCTCATGGAGTATTACTACCTGATTGATTTAAAAAGGCGGATTTTAACATAGAACGTAATTACTCAGCAGTTAGAAAAATAGAACGCAGATGACGCTGATAATTATGATAGGTAAGATTTTTATTGAATTATCCGTGTTCATCATATTCATCCGCGTCATCTGCGTTCCATTGTATTCGATGGCTAAGTAGGTTTTTACGGAACCGATACAATCAGGTATTTTGCACGACGATCTTGGGGAACTTCGTGGTGAAATCCCTAGCCTTCAACGCCAGTCTGGCCGCTGTTTTACGTGCAATCTGCCTGTAAATTTGCGCAGGCCGCCCGTCCGGGTCGGCAACCACGGTCGGCCTGCCGGAATCGGCAAATTGCCGGATGTTAATGTCCAACGGCAAGGAACCGAGAAACTCGATTCGGTTGCGCTCGGCCATCGCAAGCCCGCCGCCTTCACCGAATAT
>Ga0208119_100055_pt1 | contig 65386 bp, 63 predicted proteins | sample LakWasMet51_LOW8_2_FD_183887 | JGI IMG/M metagenome (GOLD analysis project Ga0208119, IMG submission 183887) | Freshwater sediment methanotrophic microbial communities from Lake Washington under simulated oxygen tension - Sediment Metagenome... | ecosystem: Environmental > Aquatic > Freshwater >... | reverse complement strand
TGCTCCCGGCTGATGGCAATGGTCTGGCGCTCTTGGTAGTCGAGCTGCTTGTACTGTCGTGCTTGTTTCATGTTCACACCTTATTGGTTCTTCAATTGGTGTGTTGCACTTCACTTTTGAGCCCGTCAGGGCTGGATGCCATTTTGACCATGAATACCGAAGAGAAGCCGGAGTCGGCCAATGCCTTTGACTGGATCGGTGGCGAAGAACGTGTGAAGGCGCTGGTGGAGCGCTTTTACGATTTGATGGACCTGGAGCCGGCCTACAAGGCGCTGCGCGCCGCCCACGGTAGCGACCTGGCCAGCGCACGCGACAAGCTGTTCTGGTTCCTCTGCGGCTGGCTCGGCGGCCCCAACCATTACATCGAACGTTTCGGCCACCCGCGCCTGCGCGCACGCCACCTGCCGTTCAAGATCGGCATCAAGGAGCGCGACCAGTGGCTGGCCTGCATGGACCAGGCCATGGGCGAGGTGGGGAACGATGAGGCGCTGCGTGCCCGGCTGCGCGAGTCGTTCTTCGGGACGGCGGACTGGATGCGCAATACGCCGCTTTAGCCGGCTGGCTGCAGCAACACAATCAGCGCCCCGGCACCACCCTCCGCCGGCTTGGCCTGCACAAAGGCCAGCACTTCCTTCTTCTGTACCAGCCAGCTGTGCACACGGCTTTTCAGCACCGGGGTCTTGCCGGGTGAGCCCAGGCCCTTGCCGTGCACCACACGCACGCAGCGGATGCCGTGTTTGCGGGCCTCGCGGATGAACTGGCCCAGCGCTTCGCGCGCCTCGTCGGTGCGCAGGCCGTGCAGGTCGATCTCACGCTGGATGGCCCAGTCGCCGCGGCGCAGTTTGCGCGTCACGTCGGGGCCGATGCCGGGGCGGCGAAAGCTCATGTGCTCGTCGGCATCCAGCAGGGTGCTGACGTCGAACTCGTCGCTGATGGCTTCGCTCAGCACGGCTTGTTCGTCGCGCTGGCGCTGCACCGGCACCGGCTTTGGCTTTTCTGTCTTCAAGGGCGCCTTGGCCTGTACCGCCAGCGGCTGTACCCTGCCGACCGCCTTGAGGAACAAGTCTTTGTCAGCCGTGTTCTGGCGTGCCAGCCGCTCGGCTTCGGCTTTGCGCTCGGCTTCCAGCTTGGCCTGCGTTTCGATGGCCTTCTTGACCTGCTTCAGGTCGGCGAGTGACTTGACGGTGACCATCACACCAGTCCCTGCTCGGCCATGGACAGTGCCTGCCCGGGCGCGACAATCACATGATCGAGCACGCGCACATCCACCAGTGCCAGCGCGGCCTTGAGTGCCTGCGTCAGTGCCTCGTCGGCGCGTGAGGGCTGTACCGTGCCGCTGGGGTGGTTGTGTGCCAGCACCACGGCGGCGGCATGGTGGTGCAAGGCGCGCAGCACCACCTCGCGCGGGTAGACGCTGGTCTGGCTCAAGGTGCCGCGGAACAGTTCTTCCAGCGCCAGCAGGCGATGCTGTGAATCGAGAAACAGCACGGCGAACACTTCATGCTTCCTGGCGCCCAGGTGCAGCTGCAGCTGCAGGTAGTGCTTGACGGCTTCGGGTGTGTCCAGCGCGGCGCGTTCCTTCAACTGCTCGGCCATGGCGCGGCGCGCCAGCTCCAGCACCGCCACCAGCTCGGCTCGTTTGGCCGGCCCCAGGCCCTTGATGCGCTTGAGGTCGTCGGCTGTGGCATGCAGCAGGCCGGCCATGCCGCCAAAACCGGTGTTGGCGTCCAGCAGTTCCTGCGCCAGCTGCAGCACGCCCTTGCCGGGCAGCCCGGTGCGCAGCAGCAGGGCCAGCAGTTCGGCGTCGCTCAGGGCGCCGGGGCCGCGGGCCAGCAGCTTTTCGCGCGGGCGCGCGTCGGGAGGAAGGTCTTTGATCGGCATCAGTGGCAGGGCGGGCCAAGGTTTTTACAATGGAGGCCAGTTTATAGGGACTTATATGACTTCCACCCTTCCCCGCGTCCAGGCCGGCTCCTTCCTGACCCTGCACTACCGCCTGGCCGGCCCGGCCGGCGACATCATCAGCACTTTCGAGGGCATGCCGGCCACGCTGTCGCTGGGCAATGGTGAGTTGTCACCGGCCGTGGAGCAGTGCCTGCTCGGGCTGGAGGAGGGCGCGCGCCAGACCTTCGAGCTGCCGGCCGGCGCCGCTTTCGGCGAGCGCAGTTCCGACATGCAGCAGTGGCTGGCGCGCAAAGTGCTGGACGAAATGGGCGACCCCGACGAGGCGTACCGTGTCGGCGACGTGGTGCAGTTCCCCACGCCCGATGGCCAGGGCCGCTTTGCCGGCGTGGTGCTGCAGGTGCGCGAGGATGGCGCCGTGCTGTTCGACTTCAACCACCCGCTGGCCGGCCAGCCGGTGACCTTCGAGGTGCAGCTGCTGGGGGTTCTTTGATGACGTTGATCAACGCCAACATGAGCGCCGCCGGGCCGTCCCAAGGCGCGAAGGCCCCCTCGGGGGGCAGCGCAGTACACGCAGTGACGAGCGTGGGGGCTGAAATCATCCTCGCAGAACCGCGCGGCTTCTGTGCCGGCGTCGACCGAGCCATCGAGATCGTCGAGCGTGCCCTGCACAAGTTCGGCGCGCCGATCTACGTGCGCCACGAGATTGTGCACAACACCTATGTCGTCAACGACCTGAAGGCCAAGGGCGCGATCTTCATCGAGGAACTGGACGACGTGCCGCCCGGCGCCACGCTGGTGTTTTCGGCCCACGGTGTCAGCAAGGCGGTGCAGCAGGAGGCCGCCCGGCGCGGTTTCCACGTGTTCGATGCCACTTGCCCGCTGGTGACCAAGGTGCACGTGGAGGTGGCCAAGCTGCACAAAGAAGGTTACGAGTTCATCATGATCGGCCACAAGGGCCACCCCGAGGTGGAAGGCACCATGGGCCAGCTCGATGACGGCAGCATCCACCTGGTGGAGGACGTGGCCGACGTGGCGCGCGTGCAGCCGGCCCAGACGACCAAGCTGGCGGTGGTGACGCAGACCACGCTGAGTATGGACGACGCGGCCGGCATCCTGGCGGCCGTCAAGGCGCGGTTTCCGAGCGTGCGCGAGCCCAAGCAGCAGGACATCTGTTACGCCACGCAGAACCGGCAGGATGCCGTCAAGCTGCTGAGCCCGCAGGTGGACATCGTCATCGTGGTCGGCAGCCCGACCAGCTCCAACAGCAACCGCCTGCGCGAAGTGGCGCAAAAGCTCGGCACCGAAAGCTATATGGTGGACAACGCCGATGAGCTCAAGCCCGAATGGTTCGAAGGCAAGGGCCGGGTCGGCCTGACGGCCGGGGCTTCGGCGCCCAGCATCCTGGTGCGCCAGGTGGTGGACCGCATCAAGGCCTTCGGCGCCGTGTCGGTGCGCAAGATGGACGGCATCGAGGAAACGGTCAAGTTTCCCCTGCCCAAGGGACTGAAGTCCGGGTTGTGATCGGTCAGGTCGGCGGACCTACAATTCAGCCATGCTAGACATCACCCTGCTCCGTAAAGACCTCGATTCGGTCGTGGCGCGCCTTGAGACGCGCAAGAAACCGCAAGCCTTCCTCAATGTGGACGGTTTCCGTGCGCTCGAAGCCGAGCGCAAGACCATCCAGACCCGCACCGAAGAGTTGCAGGCCAAACGCAACACCCTGAGCAAGCAGATCGGCGCTCTCAAGGGCAAGGGCGAGCACGCTCAGGCCGAGGCCGCCATGGCCGAGGTCAGCGCCCTCAAGGCCGAGCTGGAAAGCTCCGCGGCCCGGCTGGACCAGATCCAGGCCGAACTGCAGACCCTGCTGCTGGCCGTGCCCAACCTGCCGCACGAGAGCGTGCCGGTCGGTGCGGACGAGGCCGGCAACGTGGTGGTGCGCTCCTGGGGCACGCCCAAGGTCATGGACTTCGCAGTCAAGGACCATGTGGACGTTGGCGCGTCGCTGGGGCTGGACTTCGACCTCGGCGTCAAGCTCACCGGTTCGCGTTTCACCGTCATGAAGGGCGGCATTGCCCGCCTGCACCGCGCCATCGCCCAGTTCATGCTGGATGTGCAGACGCAGGAGCACGGTTACACCGAGTGCTACACGCCCTACATCGTCAACGCCGACAGCCTGCGCGGCACCGGCCAGTTGCCCAAGTTCGAAGCCGACCTGTTTGCCGCCAAGAAGGGCGGCCAGGAAGGCGAGGTGGTGGAAGACGCTGCGCTTTACCTGATTCCCACCAGCGAAGTGCCGCTGACCAACTTCGTGCGCGACGAGATCGTGGCCGAGGCGGACCTGCCGATCAAGCTCACGGCCCACACGCCATGTTTCCGTTCCGAGGCTGGCTCCTACGGCCGCGACACGCGCGGCATGATCCGCCAGCACCAGTTCGACAAGGTCGAGATGGTGCAGATCGTGCATCCCGAGAAGAGCTACGAGGCGCTGGAAGAGATGACGCGCCATGCCGAGGCCATCCTGCAAAAGCTGGGCCTGCCGTACCGCGTGATGAGCTTGTGCTCCGGCGACATGGGTTTCGGCGCCGCCAAGACCTACGACCTGGAAGTCTGGCTGCCGGCGCAGAACACCTACCGCGAGATCAGCTCGGTCTCCAACTGCGAAGCCTTCCAGGCGCGCCGCCTGCAGGCGCGCTTCAAGAACGCCCAGGGCAAGAACGAGCTGGTGCACACCCTCAACGGCTCCGGCCTGGCCGTGGGCCGCACCCTGGTGGCGGTGCTGGAAAACTACCAGCGCGCGGACGGTAGCGTGGAAATCCCGGCTGCCCTCCAACCCTACATGGGCGGCTTGAAAGAACTGCGGCCATGATCTCCCGCCTGCGGCGCGCCCTGTGCCTGCTGCTGCCCTTGGGCGCAGCGAGCGTGCAGGCCGCCGTACCGGCCGCGGGCCAGCCCGCACCGGACTTCACCCTGCCAGACCAGAGCGGCAAGTCTCGTCGCCTGGCCGACTGGCGTGGCAAGTGGCTGGTGCTTTATTTCTACCCTAAGAACGACACGCCCGGCTGCACTGAAGAGGCCTGCACCTTCCGCGACGACTGGGAACAGCTCAGTGCGCTCGGTGCCGAGGTGGTGGGCATCAGCGTGGACGACAGCGCCTCGCACGCGGCCTTCGCCCAGAAGTACAAGCTGCCGTTCCCCTTGCTGGCCGACATCCAGGGCGAGGTGGCGCAGCGTTACGGTGCCATCTCGGACTGGAAGCTCTTCAAGTTCGCCAAGCGCTACACCTTCCTGATCGACCCGCAGGGCCGCATCGCCAAGGTGTATCTGTCGGTCAATACCTCGCGTCACTCGGCCGAGATCGTGGCCGACCTGAAACAATTACAGCGGCGCAACTGAATGACCTGATCCCGGGCGATTCCTTGGAAGGAAATTTTGTCTCTTAGACGCTTTATTTTTGGCGACAGAAACAGGATTGGACGCCGTCTGGGGGTCTGGGTGATTGCATTCAGTTCGCTGATCACGTTGTGCATCTCGAGCGTGCAGTTGTCGCTGGAGTACCGCGACCTGCGTCGCAATGCCGAGAGCGACCTCGAGGGCGTCGAGATCTACGTGCCCAGTATTGCCCAGAGCCTCTGGAACTTCGACGACAAGCAGCTGCAGCTGGCGCTGGATGCACTGGTGGGCCTGTCCGGCATCCATGCGGCCAGCATCCGCACCCCGGAGCAGGACAGGCGGTGGACTTCAGGCGACCGGCTGGCCTCGAGCACCCTCACCCGCACCTACACCCTCTTCCACCGCTCGGCTGGCCGCGAAACCGTGATCGGTACGCTGGAGGTGGCCGCAAGCCTGAACGCCATTTACCGGCAGGTTGCGGCGCATGCGATTGAAATCATTGTCGGCAATGGCGTGAAAACGTTTCTGGTCGCCATGTTCATGATGCTGTTGTTCAGGCGTCTGATTACCCGCCGCCTTCAGTCCATGGCCGGGGAGGTCCGGGAACTGCTGCCGGCCGCACTGCCGGAGGTCGATCGCGCTGCGCCGCAAGCCATGCCGACCGAACTGGATGAGCTCGACGAAGTGGCCTGGGCAATTGACAGCACCCGGTCCGACCTGCGCCAGGCCGTGGCCGATGTGCGGGACCTCAATGCCCGCTTGCTGCAGCGCGAGCGTGAACTGCGCCGACACCTGGACACGCTGGCCATGCTGGAGGAGGTGGTGCTCGAGCTGGATGCAGCGGGGCACATTCTGCATGCCAGTCCCGGTTGGGTGAACCTGTGCGGGCAGGAGGACAATTCGCAGGAGACGTCCCTGATGGCACGCCTGTCCAAGGCGGAGGATCGCCGGGCCCTGGCTGACGCGCTGGAGCAGATTCACCGAGGTGCCAGACCCAGCGCTTTCCTGCGGCTGCATTTCGCCTCCGGAACCAGGAACGAGCGCTGGGTGGATTGCCGGCTGTCGCCCGAATACGCGGACAACGGTGAACTGGCCGGCGTCCGTGGGGTGCTGCACGATGTGACGAGAACCCATGAGTACGAGCGCCGGATTGCCCACATGGCCTTGCATGACGCGCTGACGAACCTGCCCAATCGCACGCTGCTGGAGGATCGCCTCAGGATGGCCCTCGGCATGGCGGACCGGGGACAGCACAAGGTGGCGGTCTGCTTCATCGATCTGGATCATTTCAAGAACGTGAACGACAGCCTCGGCCACCGGGCCGGCGATCAGTTGCTGGTCGGCATCGCCGAGTGCTTGCGCGCCCAGCTGCGCGAAGGCGACACGCTGGCGCGCTGGGGCGGCGACGAGTTCGTGTTGCTGCTGTCGGAAATCGCTTCGGCAGACGAGGCGCTGGAGATGGCGCGCAACATGGAGGCGTTCATGCACCTGCCGGTGCGTCTGGAGGAGAGTGAACATCGCGTGACGTCCAGCATGGGCATCGCGCTCTTCCCGGACGACGCGCCGGATGCTGAAACGCTGCTGGCGCACGCCGAAAGCGCCATGTTCTATGCCAAGGCGCAGGGGCGTAACCAGATCAGCCTGTTTGCCGAGAGCCGCGAGCAGGACAGTCGGGCCCTGGAAATCAAGATCCAGGGCAAGCTGGCCGGCGCACTGGCCGACCGGCGCATCCAGGCCTGGTTCCAGCCCATCCTGAGTGCCAAGGCGCGCGACTGCCGGCTGCTGGAGGTGCTGGCGCGCTGGCATGACGAGGAACTGGGCTGGATCGGCCCGGCCACTTTCATCCCGATTGCCGAGAAGGCCGGCATGATCGGAGAACTGGGTCACCAGGTGTGGCTGGATGCCTTGCCCGTGTTTGCCGCCTGGCGCTCTCAGGATCAGGGCTTGCGGCTGGCGGTGAACCTGTCGAAACGGCAGCTTTTTTCGCGGGTATTCATCGAGCAGATGTATTCAGAACTGGCTCGCCACGGCCTGACGCCGCAAGACATCGAACTGGAGATCACCGAAAGCGTTGCCCTGCTGGACGTGGCCCATGCCAGCGAGCGTTTGCAGGAACTCAGTCGCATGGGTTTTCATCTGGCGCTCGATGACTTCGGCACCGGCTATTCCTCGCTGTCCCAGCTGCACGAAATGCCGTTTGGCACCGTGAAAATAGACATCTCCTTTGTCCGGCGAATCCTTGAGCCGGCCGGCGAGGCCATGGCCATCGCCATCATCCAGCTCAGCAAGGCGCTGGGCATGAAGACCATCGCCGAGGGTGTCGAAGACGCGCAGACGGCTGAAAAGCTGGAGGCCCTGGGCGTCGATTACCTGCAGGGGTTTTTCTTCGCCCGGCCGATGCCGGCCCATGAGCTGGGTGAGTGGCTTACCAAGCAGAGGCCGCACTGACTACCTGAGGGCGCAGGCCGGCAGCCTGGTAAAGGTGGCCCGCGATTGACGGCAGATTTCAAGCCAGAAGCGCTCGGTGAAGTCCGGATACTTTGCATGAAACTGCTTGCTCACCGGGGCGAAATACAGGTCGTATTGAATCGGTGGGTCGAGCATCTGCATCTGGCCGCGCTCCGGTAACGCGTCGACCACCGAATCGGGGCCGACGATCGCGGCGACTCTGCCCATGAGCAACTTCTTGGCGTTGGAGTCCCAGTTCGGAGCCGAGTCGGTTGCCCATTTCTGGGCCTCGATCAGCTTTTCGGTGTAGTGACCACGCACGGTGCCTATCGCCGGATTGGGGCCGGTGAAACGCAGGGTCGTGCCATCCCAGGCCAGGGTGGGTGCGTTTTTCAGCACGTACAGCCGGGTATTGGCCTCGGCCACCGCCATCGCCCGGTTGGTGCTGCCGTTGCGCATCGGGAAACGCATGATGTCTGCCACATCGCTGCGGTAGCCCCCTGTGACGCGGATGTCGATGATGCCGGCAGCCATGCTTGAGACAATGCGGTTGTAGGGAAGTCTTGTTTCGCTGACAACTGCCATGCAGCCGAGCTTCTGGAGGGCGGCACGTGTCCAGGCGACAAAAAGGCCGGGGGGCTCCTGAAAAGCCGAACCTTCCCCCAACACGTAGGGCGGCAGTTCGGCATCGGTGTAGGCGACCCGGATCTGGGCGGGGCATTCGTTCGCGGCAGCCGGGAGCGCCGAGCCAAGCCAGACGAGGGAGATGGCGATGAGCCGCCGTGCAAGCGGGCGCGAGCGCAGAAAAATGCATGAGTTCATGGTGCTCACCACCATAACCCAAACGGTCGGGCCGGACAATTGGCCCGCACCCGACCGGCCTTGGTGCCGGGTTGGCCGCGTGGCCACCATGGCCGACCTCGACGCCAAGGAGGGCGCTGCAAGAGCGTGACAGCCCGCGAGGTCGGCGCTCAGGCTTGCCGGCGTTGACGCACGGCGTGCGCCAGGGCGTCCAGCACCGGCACGGTCTGCTCGAAGCTGATGCAGGCGTCGGTGATGGACACGCCATGCGCCAGCGCTTGCCCCGCAACGAGATCCTGCCGGCCTTCGTGCAGGTGGCTCTCGATCATCAGGCCGATGATGCGGCGGTCGCCCGCGCTGATCTGGGCGGCGACGTCCTTGGCCACCTCGAGCTGCCGCTGGTACTGCTTGCTGCTGTTGGCGTGTGAAACGTCGATCATCACCCGCGGTGGCAGGCCGGAGGCCTGCAACACCTGGCAGGCGGCCTCAACATCGGCGGCCGCGTAGTTGGGCGTCTTGCCGCCGCGCAGGATGACGTGCACGTCCTGGTTGCCGCGGGTCTCGAAGATGGCAGCCTGGCCCATCTTGGTCATGCCCATGAAGGCATGCGGCGCACGCGAGGCCACCATGGCATCGGCGGCCACCTTCACGCCGCCGTCGGTGCCATTCTTGAAACCGACCGGGCAGGACAGGCCACTGGCGAGCTGGCGGTGGCTCTGGCTTTCCGTGGTACGCGCACCAATGGCGCCCCAGCTCACCAGATCACTGATGAACTGCGGGCTCAGCAGGTCCAGGAACTCGGTGCCCACCGGCAGACCCAGGTCGACAATATCGAGCAGCAGCTTGCGCGCCATCTCCAGTCCCTCGTTCATGGCGAAGCTGCCATCGAGGTGCGGGTCGTTGATGTAGCCCTTCCAGCCGACCGTGGTTCGCGGTTTCTCAAAATACACGCGCATCACCAGCAGCAGGTCCTGCGCATGCTTGTCGGCTTCCTGTTTGAGCCGCCGGGAGTAGGCCAGCGCCTGGTCATGGTCATGGATGGAGCAGGGGCCCACCACCACCACCAGCCGGTCGTCCTGGCCGTGCAAGACGGCCGAGATGTCCTGCCGCGAGCTCTCCACCAGGGCAAGCTGCTGTTCGGTGGCAGGCAGGCGCTCTTCCAGCAAGGCGGGAGTCATGAGGGGGCGGACACACGCGATGCGCGTGTCGTCGATGCGGGTTTTGTCCTGGGTGGAGAGCATGAAAATTCAAGTTTCGAAACGTTGAGATCCATCGACATGATGGAGCGGATGCGGTTTCAGGCGGGCTGAACCATGGGGGAACGACGGCAGCCGGCTGCGTGGTGTCTTAGCTTCCTAGAACGCCCTTGAGGCCGGTGTAGATCGATACGGCGGTGGTGCCGACGGCGACGACAGAGCTGCCGTATTCTTCCAGTTTCTTGATCAGGGTGCCAAGCTGTTGCGGCGTCAGATTGCCGCCCACCAAGCGGGAGACGAGCGACCTGAGCAAGGAGTCGTGCGGCTTGCCGGCCGGACGGTGACGGCGCGAATGGAGCACCCCTCCGAGCAGCATGCCGGTCAGGAAGCTGAACGAGATGCTGGCAGCATATTCCAGGTACTCGCGCCATTCGAAGGCGTTTTGCGGTAGCACCGGTGTGCTGTCCACCAGGCTGGTGATCCAGCTCATGCCGATGACGGAGGCAATGGCCAGAAATACGGTGCCGGCAAACCAGGGCAGGACCGCGCGCCGCCGGCGCAGGAAAAGCACCAGGCCAAAGGGCAGGGGCACGGCGATCGAGATGATGCGCAGGTACAGCAGGCTGGTGTCCAGGACGATGGTGACCAGCCAGTGCGACAGCAACAGCAAGCCCAGAGGCAGCAGGATGAAGACGGTCAGGTTGAACAGGAACGCCAGCGGCCCGGTGCGGACGGGGTGAAGCCGTTCATGGGCGCTGGCCAGCTGCTGTTCCAGGGCCTGGATCCTGGCCTCGTAAGTCTCGCGGTCGGGCACGGCCTGGAGTTGATCCTCCAGGGTCGCAATCCTGGCCAGCAGTGGCTTGAAAAGATAGAGGTCCCTCTTGCAGACCTTGCAGACCAGCGCCTCGTCCTCGATCTCGCTCAGGCAGCAGGGACACTTCATTATTTGTTGACCACGATGGTCATCGTGCTGTTGGTTTCGCGGCCAGCACCGTCCTTGACGGTGACGCGGAAAGTGTGCTCGCCCGGAGGCACCTCGGCTTGCTGGAAGTCGATGCCGGTCGGGGTGATGGCGGATTGCAGGCGCGAGGTGAGGTCGACAAAAGGCGACTTCATGTAGACCACCTTGACCGAATTCGGATCGATCTTCTCGCCGCCACGGGCTTCGAAATTGAGCTTGAGGTTGAACGGCGACTTGACCGCCGCATCGGGCTCGGGCGACACCACCTTGATGGCGGGACCGCGCGAGATGCCGCGCGTGGCAAGCGTGCCGGCGGCAGGAGGCAAGGCAGCCTCTTTGGCCGTGATCAGCGGGGCGGCGAAAGCCGCACCCTGGGCCAGCAAGCCCACCAGAAGCGCAGAAGCCAGGGCAGAACGCATCATGTTTACCTCCGTGTCATTCGACATTTGCAAAAAAGATCGTGTCCAGCAACCCCTGTGTCAGACGCAGGGGGCTAGTCGCCGACCACCATGAAAGGCGCCCAGAAAAGAGGATGGGCATAAGAATACTTCATTGCCTTGCCATCGCCCATGCCGCCATGATCCATCAACTGCAGCATGGACTGGCGCAAGGCATCGGACTTGCCCGGTGCTTGAGTGGCGGTCTGTTGGCGCCGGAACAGATCCGTCATCAGCAAACGGGCTGCCACGGAATCGACCGGCCAGTTCGAGACCAGCAGCGCCTTGGCGCCGGCAAAGAAGAAGGCGCGGCCCAGGCCGGAAACCGCTTCCGAACCCGAGCCCTCGCCCGACGCCGTGTTGCAGGCCGAGAGCACCACCCAGTCAGCATCCAGCTTGAGGGTCAGCACCTTGTCCATGGTCAGCAGGCCGTCGTCCTTGTCGCCGGTCACGTCGGGGGTGGTCAAAGCCAGGGCCGGTTGCGTCAAACCGTCCAGTTCGCCCGGCACCAGGCCGTGGGTGGCAAACATCACCACTTTGCGGTTGGACAGATCGGTTTCCATGACAGCCTTAACGCTGGCCTGCCGGTTCAGGTAGACATCCGATGGTGCGGCGGCCAGCACTTTGGCGATTTCGAGGATTTCTTCCCGGGTGTCGGGCAGGCGCGGCAGCAGGCTCAGTTCGGCGGAACTGACCCCGGCGGTCTTGGGGGCGCTGCGCAGGCTCAGGGGCAGGCCGCGCGTCGCCAACTGCATCGTTTTAGCCTGGGCTTTGTCGGCACTCCTGGCCTGGTCGGTGCTGAAGAAGGGGTCGCCAAAACCGATGAAACTCTTGCGGTTGGGGTTGCCCGGTGGGGTGTTGCGCAGCGCCGTCAGTGCCGTGACGGAAGGCAGCTGGGCGATGGCAATGTCGCGAATCAGCCAGGGCACGGTCTTGTAGCTGGCAAAAGGAATGGCCGGCTTGCCGGCAGCGGGCGCGGTGTCCTGCATGACCAGCACCGACAGCGGCAACTGTCCGAGCTCGGCATGCGGCACGACCAGCAGAACCTTCTTGCCCTGGAGGCGCTCATGCACCGGTGCCAGGATCTGCTGGTACAGGCGGAACGCAGCGCTCACATCAAACGCCGGGATCTCATCAATGGTCGAGACGCCGGGATCGAGCGCCTTGCGCAAGTGGCTGACCTGCCGGGCCATCTCGCTACGTCCGAGCGCGATGGCCTTGAACAGGGGGATATCGTTCTTGCTGATGGCCCAGACATAGGCTTCCTTCTCGGCGAAATACCAGGACACCAGCACCTCGTCGGCCCGCAAGAGGGCGCGCGTACGTTCCACCGTGGCCGGCTTGGGCTCGACCATCTCGGCATAGTCCGGGTATTTGCGTTCAATTTCCTTCTTCAGGCCTTCGCGCTCGGCCTTGAAGCTGGCAATGTCCTGCCGGATCCTGGCCTGGACGGAGGGCAGCTGCTGTTCCGGCGGCGCGGCCAACAGGCCGGTCAGCAACTCGGACAGCGAATTGACGCGACGTTGCAGGTCCTGCTCCTTGCGCGCCAGTTGGGCCAGCTGCGGGTCCTTGATGTTGGCGCGTGCGGCGCTGGCCGTGAGGGCCCGCTGCACGCCGCTGCTCTTGGCCAGATCGGCGACGCGGAAGGCTTCGGCGGCCGCGGCTTGTGCCTGGGCCGGGTCACTTTGGGCGATTCGGGCCAGCAACGCGACGTAATTCTCGAACAGATAGGTGGTGCGTTGCTGTTGTTTGATGCTGGCGGTGTCGTTCTCTGCATCGCTGCGCGTCTGGTCGACCAGAATCGGCGCCGCTTCGCGAAAAGCCGCATGGGCTTCCTTCAGCTTGCCCTGATTCTGCTGCGAGACGGCATGAAAGGCGGCGATCAAGGCGGTGCGCGGCGAGTGCTTGCCGGACTGGACTTCGGAACGTTTGAGCATCCGTTCAGCCATGGTCAGGGCCTCGGACTGCTTGCCGACTTTCTGCATGGTCAGAACCCAGTCCAGATCGTCCGGGCGGAAGGTCTTCTCCAGCGCAGGATCCTTGCGCACGCCAACCATCATCTCGTTGAAGACCTTGTCGGCTTCCGGGTACTGGCCATCGGCGACCAGCGCCGTGGCATAGAACTTCCGTGCCATGGCCATGACGCGCGATTCCTCGGTGATGCCACTTTCGCGATGCGCTGTCAGGGAAGCGCGTGCCAGCAGTACCGCTTCTGGAAAGCGTCCTTGTTCCGAGACGATTTTCGACATCGTGGCCAGTGCCTTGCCGACATCGGTGGAGTTGCGGCCGAAGTTGTCGAGCGCCAGCGTCAGGGCCTCACGGGCATAGAACTCGGCGTCGATCAGTTTTCTCTGTTGCAACAGGACATCGGCCAGATTCATGTTGCGCAAGATGATCTGGGACAGATGCATCCGCGGATTGTTGGTGCCGTCGCTGTAGGTGCGGCCACTGCTCGCCAGGTCATCCGCCTTGTTGGCGCTGTTTTTCGCGGCCTGGTAGTTCTGCTGCAGCAGGCGCAACGCTTTGCGCAGCGAACGTTCGCTTTCGACCCACAAACCCTGTTGCCACAGGAGGGTGCCCCGCGCGCTTTCCACATTGGCTTCCCAGATCGAGATGTACTCGGCCACCGCAGGGGCGCGGCGCAGACGGTTCAGCAGGTTGTCCATCTCCGCCAGTGTCGTCCTGGCGGTCTCGAAGTTCCCCACCGTCGCGTAGTTGATGACCAGCAAGCGGTTGACGGTCAGGAGGAAACCGCCGGCCTGCGGTACGCCGCGCAGCGCCTGCCTGGCCTTTTCCAGAGCATCGATGGCGTTGGCCGTATTGCCGGCGAAACTTTCCAGCACCGACAGATCAATCAGGTCCCTGGCTTCCAGCTTGAGGTCGCTCTGGCGGCGTTCGACAGCGGCCTGGCGCATCTCGACGACGGCTTCGCTGATTCGTCCCAGTTTTTGCTGCGCCAGGGCGCGCTTGAAGTGGAACTCGTTCCAGGTGGGGTTGTCCGCATCTCGGGCTGGTTGGGGCGCCGCCAGGATTTTTCTCGCCTGCTCGATCTCGGTCATGTCGATCTTGCTCTGTTCCAGCACACGCAGGATGTCCTTGACATCGCGCGGCGGGGCCTTGATCTGGGTAACGTCGACATCGGGCGGGCCAGCTTGCGCGTGACTGGCGGCGCCGACGAGCATCAAGACCGCCGTCAATGCAGCGGTGGCAACGGAGCAATTCACGATGGGGATCTTCATGCGCGCCTTGTTTTGGCAGGAAAGACCCAATCTAGCTGAAATCGGCACGCTTGGACATCCCCCGCAGTCGGGATGGATGGCGGATGCGGGCACATGAGGGCCCCAAAACAAAACCCCGCACGAGGCGAGGTTTGTCGTATCTGGCGGAGAGGGTGGGATTCGAACCCACGGTAGGGTCGCCCCTACGCCTGATTTCGAGTCAGGTACATTCGACCACTCTGCCACCTCTCCGGGTTTGTGGTGACCCGTATTGTAGCAGCGCTCAGGCGGCGTCCCGCAGCTGGCGCAAGGCGCTGGCAATGTCTTGCTGACCCACGCCGGCAACGGGGGCAAACTGCGCCAGCGTTGCATCGTCCTGCTGCAAGGCGCGGATGGCCTGGCCGGCGTCCTTGGGGCTGGCATAAGCGGCGCTTTGCAGCAGCAGCTTGCCCTGGGCATCTACAAATTTGAAATAGAACTGACCGTCGCTTTCGCGGTACTGCTTGAAGGACGGCAGGGTCACTTTGGCCGCCTTGGCTTGCTTCTCACCGTCTTGGGCGCGGAGGTCGCGCAGGCCGACGGCCTGGCGCAGTCGGGTGGTGAAGGGGGTGGCGATGGCACGTGCCTTGGTGGCGCCGGCGCGCAGCAGGTCTTCCAGACGCTCGGGGTGGCGCATCAGCGCTTCGTAGGTCTCGCGCATCGGTGCGACTTCGTGGTCGATGCGCTCGAACAAAATCTGCTTGGCCTCGGCCCAGGCGATGCCGTCGGCATAAGCCTGGCGCAACGCGTTGGTTTCGTCCGGGGTGGCGAAGGCCTGGTAGATCTGGAACAGCGCGGAGCCCTCGGTGTCTTTCGGTTCGCCCGGCGCGCGCGAATCGGTCTTGATGCCGGCAATCAGCTTCTTCAACTGTTCGCGCGGGGCAAACAGCGGAATGGTGTTGTCGTAGCTCTTGCTCATCTTGCGCCCGTCCAGGCCCGGCAGGGTGGCGACGGTTTCCTCGATCTGTGCCTCGGGCAGCACGAAGTGCTCGCCATAGCGGTGGTTGAAGCTGGCCGCCATGTCGCGCGCCATCTCGATGTGCTGGATCTGGTCGCGCCCGACCGGCACGCGGTGGGCATTGAACATCAGGATGTCGGCCGCCATCAGCACCGGGTACATGAAGAGGCCGGCCGTCACGTCGGCATCGGGGTCGACCTGCGCGGCGTTGTTCTTGTCCACCGCCGCCTTGTAGGCGTGCGCGCGGTTGAGCAGGCCCTTGCCGCAGACGCAGGTCAGGAACCAGGTGAGTTCAGGGATTTCCGGGATGTCGGACTGGCGGTAGAACGTGACGCGCTCGGGGTCGAGGCCGGCGGCGATCCAGGTGGCGGCGATCTCCAGCGTGGAGCGCTGGATGCGCGCCGGCTCGTCGATCTTGATCAGGGCGTGGTAGTCGGCCAGGAAGTAGAAGCTCTCCACGCCGCTGCTGCGGCTGGCCGCGATGGCGGGCCGGATGGCGCCGACGTAGTTGCCCAGGTGGGGCGTACCCGAAGTGGTGATGCCGGTCAGAACGCGGATGGAAGGCATGGCGGAACGAAGGTAAAGAAGGCTTTAACGGACCAGGAACGACAAGGGCGTGAGCAGCAGATCGAGCAGGTTATAGGTCAAGGCCATGACCGGCTGCATCCATAGCGTGCTGACCACGCCCAGAATCACCAGCGCCATGACGATGAAAAACCCCCACGGTTCGACGCGTGCCACGAGGGCGGCCTGGCGCAAGGGCAGCAGCCCGACCAGGATGCGGCCACCGTCGAGCGGCGGCAGCGGAAACAGGTTGAAGGCGAACATCACCACGTTGACCAGGACACCGGCCCGGCACATCTCGAGGAAGAAGCGCTCGTTCAGTTCCAGCCCGATCAGCACATACATCAGGATGCCCCACAGCAGCGCCTGCAGCAGGTTGGCGCCCGGGCCGGCCAGCGCCACCCAGACCATGTCGCGCTTGGGATGGCGCAGACGGTCGAAGCGCACCGGTACCGGCTTGGCGTAGCCGAACAGGAAAGCGCCCGAGGTCGCGAAGTACAGCATCAAGGGCATCAGGATGGTGCCCACCGGATCGATGTGCTTGAGCGGGTTGAGCGTGACGCGTCCCATCATCCAGGCGGTGTTGTCGCCGAAGCGCCGCGCTGCATAGCCGTGGGCGGCCTCATGCACGGTGATGGCAAACAGCACCGGCAGGGCGTAGATGAGGACGGTTTGAATCAGTTGGGCGATATCCACGGGCGCAATTGTCTCAGAGTGATGGAAGGGGGCGGGGGCGGCTCACAGGCCGAGCGCGGCGGGGTCGCCGCGGCCCTGGCGCAGAACCTCCGGTTCGCTGCCGGTGAGATCGACCACCGTCGTGGGTTCGTGCGCGCAGGCACCGGCGTCGATCACGGCGGCGATCTGGTGTTCGTAGCGCTCGCGGATGTCGTGTGCGTCGTTGAGCGGGTCGGTCTCCCCGGCCGCGATCAGGGTGGTCGCCAGCAGGGGTTCGCTGTGCAGGGCCAGCAGCTCGTGCAGCACGGGGTGTTCCGGCACGCGCAGGCCGATGGTCTTGCGCGCGGGATGGCTCAGGCGCCTGGGCACCTCCTTGGTGGCTTCCAGGATGAAGGTGTAGGGCCCCGGCGTGGCGGCCTTGAGCAGGCGGTACTGGCAGTTGTCGACGCGCGCGTAGTTGGCCAGTTCGCTCAGGTCGCGGCACAGCAGGGTCAGGTGGTGCTTGTCGTCGACGCCGCGGATGCTGCGCAGCCGGTCGGCGGCGGCCTTGTCGTCGAGGTGGCAGACCAGCGCATAACTCGAATCGGTGGGGACCGCCAGCACGCCGCCTTTTTCCAGCAAGGCGGCAGCCTGCTTGAGCAGGCGCAACTGCGGGTTGTCGGGGTGAACTTCAAAATACTGGGCCATCAAACCTCCATCGGCTCCAACTGTAAACGGCTCTCGCGCACGGCCAGCCAGGCGCTGGCGGCACCGCAGAAGGCAATCATGGTCATGCCCAGCAGGGCCCAGCCGTCGGGCACATGGGAGAAAACCAGCCAGCCGCCCAGCATGGCAAAGGCGATCTGGGCATACAGCAGCGGTGTCAGCGTGGCTGCGGCGGTGCGACGGTAGGCCAGGATCAGCAGGAAGTGGCCGATCGCACCCATGGCGCCCATGAGCAGCAGGCCGGCCCACTGGCCCGCCGTTTGCGGCAGGGTCCAGACGAAAGGCAGCGCCAGCGAGGCCAGCAAGGTGCCGACCCAGCCGGTGTAGAAGTGCATGGTCACGGCGTCTTCGGTCTTGACCAGCCTGCTGGTCAGGATCTGGAACGCCGAATAGGCGGCCACCTGCACCAGCGGCAGCAGCGTGATCCAGCCAAACAGGTCGCCACCGGGCCGGATGATGAACAGCGTGCCGGCAAAACCGCCACCCACCAGTCCCCAGCGCAGCCGGGATACCCGCTCCCCCAGCAATGTGGCCGCCAGCAGGGTCACGACCAGCGGCGTGATCATGGCGATGGCGGTGAACTCGCCCACCGGCATGTACTTGACGCTCAGAAAGGTGAACAGACTGGTGACGAAGAGCAGGGCGCCGCGCAGGCACTGCAGGAAAAGACGTTCCGTGTGCAGCAAGGCGCGGCCGCGCTGCGGCAGCATCACGACGGTGGTGGCTACGGCCTGGAAGGCGTAACGGAACCACAGCGCCAGCAGCAGCGGCACGCTGAGCGTGATGTACTTGGTGGTGGTGTCCAGCGTGGCAAAGCAGGCCAGCGCCGTGAGCGCCAGCAGCATGCCGGCCAGGTTGTGATGCGGCATCACATTTTGCCCACCTCTGCCCGCCACGGGGGCCACATTCGCCTTGGGAGCGGCCCGGCGGCGACTCACTGGATCCGTCCCGCCAGCAACTCCCAGACCGGGGTCAGGCCGCCGGGCAGGTAGGGCAGGGCACCCAGGTCGGTGCGCGATTCGTCGGGGCTGTGGAAGTCGCTGCCGCGCGAGGCCGCTAGGCCGAATTCGCGCGCCATGTCGGCGTATCTGACGTATTCGGCCGCTGTGTGGCTGCCGGTCACCACTTCCACCGCCTGGCCGCCATGGGCCTTGAATTCGCTGAACAGGGCGTACTCCTCGTTGGCGCTGAAGCTGTAACGCGCCGGGTGGGCGATCACCGCTGTGCCGCCTGCGTCAACGATCCAGTTCACGGCATCGCGCAGGGTGGCCCAGCGGTGCGGCACGAAGCCGGGCTTGCCCTCGGTCAGGTATTTGCGGAAGACCTCATTCGTGTCGCGGCAGATGCCGGCTTCCACAAGGAAGCGAGCGAAGTGGGTGCGCGAGATCAGCTCGGGGTTGCCGGCGTACTTGAGGGCCCCCTCGTAGGCGCCGCGGATGCCGACCGCGGCCAGGCTGTCCGACATGTCCATGGCACGCTGGCCACGCCCGCCACGGGTCTGGTAGAGGCCCTGCTTCATGCGCGCGTCGTCGGGGTCGAAGCCCAGGCCGACGATGTGCACGGTCTGGCCGGCAAAGGTGATGGAGATTTCGGTGCCGGTGAGGTACTTCATGCCCTGTGCCCGCGCCGCTGCGGCCGCGCGGTGCTGGCCGCCGATTTCGTCATGGTCGGTCAGTGCCCACAACTCGACGCCGTTGGCGGCGGCGCGCATCGCCAGTTCCTCGGGCGTGAGGGTGCCGTCGGAGACGACAGAATGGCAGTGAAGATCGGCGTTGAGGATGGATGGCACGAAGCCATTTTAGGCCTTGCATGCTGGCACAATGCCTGCATGGTTGATTTCATCGTGACCCATATCTACGACGTCGCCGGCTTCGTCCTGAGTGCGGCGACCGTGGCGATCTACCAGCTTTATCTGCGCTGGCGCAACCGGCGCGACCCGGCCTCCAGCGCGCTGTACGGCATGAACGCCGCGCGCGTCGCCTGGGTCGAGGGCGTGATGCGCGACGGCCGCGACATCCTGGCGGTGCAGACCCTGCGCAATTCGACCATGACGTCGAGTTTCATGGCCTCCACGGCGATTCTGCTCATCATCGGCGTGCTGACCCTCAGCGCCCAGGGCGACAAGCTGACCGGCACCTGGCATGCGCTCAACGTGCTGGGGAACGACAGTTCGGAGATGTGGCTGTTCAAGCTGCTCATCATGCTGTTCGACCTGCTGTTCGCCTTCTTCGCCTTCTGCCTGTCGATGCGGCTGTACCACCACATCGGCTACCAGATCAACGTGCACAAAGACCTGCGGCAGGACTGCACGCAGCCGGCGCATGTGGGGGCCGAGCTCAACCGCGCCGCCATCTTCTACCGCGTCGGCATGCGGGCCTACTACTTCACCGTGCCGCTGCTGTTCTGGCTGTTCGGCCCCCTGTGGATCGTCGGGGCCACTGTCCTGCTGGTATTTTTTCTTTACCACCTCGACCGTGCACCGCAGCGTGACTCGGACTTGATGGGTTGAGGCATGACTTTCGGGAAGACGGCGGCGACTTTGACAGGCTGGGTTGAGGTGGCCGTGCCGTGATGGAACTCGACCTGCGCTCCATCATTCTCATGGGCGGCATCATTAGTTTGCTGCTGTCAGTGGTGTTGCTGTCCCTGCGGCTGAGTTATCCCAAATTCATCCGGGGGCTGGGTTGGTGGGCCGCTGCTCCGGCAATCACCTTCGTGGCGGCGCTGTTGTTTGCCGCGCGCGGTCAGATTCCGGATCTGGTGTCTGTGGTCGCTGCCAATGGCCTGTTGCTGACCGGCGTCGCCATGTTTTATTTCGGGGCCCGGCATTTCTTCGGGCTCGCCCCGGCGTACCGGTCGCGCATGGGGCTGATCCTGGCGATCCTTCCTGCTCTGACCTGGTACACCCTCGTCGAGCCCAGCTTCACCGCCCGCGTCCTGATCGTTTCGCTGCTGTGGGCCTATATCCTGATGACGCTGGCTGTGCTGATCTGGCGCCATGGCTCGGAGGTGTTTTCGACCCGCTTTACCGCCGTGGTGTTGCTGATCCATACCATTACCCTGGTATTGCGCTTCCTGTCAGCCTGGCTGCCGTTGCCAGACGAACACCTGCTCGATCCGACACGCGTGCAGACGCTGTATGTCGTGATGAATGCCTTGCTCACCGTTGCACTGAGTATCGGTCTGATCCTCATGGCCAGCGATCGGCTGCGTGTGCTGCTGGAACACTCAGCGTCTCACGACTCCCTGACCAATGCGCTGGTGCGCCGGACGTTGATCGCCACGTGTGAGCAGGAGCTGGAGCGCAGCCATCGCCATGGACGCAGCATGGCCCTGCTGATGCTGGACATTGACCACTTCAAGGCCATCAACGACACCCATGGCCACCAGATGGGCGATCGCGTGCTGGTCGATTTTGTAAGCCGCTTGACACCTCTGTTGAGACGCCTGGACCAGTTGGGCCGGTTCGGCGGCGAGGAGTTCGTCGTGTTGTTGCCGGAGACCACGCAGGAACAGGCCTTGCTGGTGGCCGAGCGTATCCGCGCGGTCGTGGCCCAGCCGGCCCAGGGGCTGCCGCCGATCACGGTCAGCATCGGGGTGACGACCAATCGACCTGACGATGACAAGGTCGATGTGCTGCTGGCGCGTGCCGATGGTGCGCTCTACAAGGCGAAAGCTGAAGGTCGCAACCGCATTGCGGTGATCTAGGTCTGCCTCAGACCTCGGCGCCTTCGACCAGGAAGCGCACCCGGCGCACGCCTTGCCATTCGTCGGCGTCCAGCCGGAAGGCCAGCAGTACGCGCTGTGGCAGCGGCTCGGTACGGCCGAACCAGATGCCGTCCACCGGCTGGCCCTGGTGCTTGAGCTTGAGCGCCAGGTGTTTCTCGCCCACCAGGCGTTGTGACACCACCTCCACCTCTTCACTGAAGGTCGGCGGTGCAAAACCCTGGCCCCAGACTTCACGGTGCAGCACCTCCACCACATCGGTGCGCCGGTACTCGGGCGGCAGCGGGCCGTCGGTGTCGAGTCGGCGCGTCAGGGTGGCGGCGTCCAGCCATTCCTGCGCCACTTCGTTCAGCCCCTGCTCAAAGGCGTCGAAATGCTCTTCGGCAATGGTGCAGCCGGCCGCCATGGCGTGGCCGCCGAAACGCAGCAGCACGCCGGGGTAACGTTTGGCCACCAGGTCGAGCGCGTCGCGCAGGTGAAAACCGGGAATCGAACGCCCCGAGCCCTTGAGCTCGTGCTCCTTGCCTGGCGCCTGGCTGGCGGCGAAGACAAAGCTCGGGCGGTGCAGTTTGTCCTTGATGCGGGAGGCCACGATGCCGACCACGCCCTCATGGAAGTCGGGGTCGAACACGCAGATGGCTGGCGGCGGTTCGTCGCCTTCGTCGAACAGCGACTCGGCAATGTCAAAGGCCTGCTCGCGCATCTCGCCCTCGATCTCACGTCGTTCGCGGTTGATGCCGTCGAGCGTGCGCGCCAGTTCCTCGGCGCGCGCCGGGTCATCGGTGAGCAGGCATTCGATACCGAGTGTCATGTCCGACAGGCGGCCGGCGGCGTTGATGCGCGGGCCCAAAGCGAAACCGAAGTCGAAGGTGGTGGCCACTGCCGCGTTGCGGCCGGCCACGCTGAACAGGCTGCTCATGCCTGGCGGCAGGGCGCCGGCGCGCACGCGCTTGAGGCCCTGTGCCACCAGGCGGCGGTTGTTGGCGTCGAGTTTCACCACGTCGGCCACGGTGCCCAGGGCCACCAGCGGCAGTAGGGCGTCGAGTTTGGGCTGGTTTTCCGCCGTGAAGACACCCCGCGCGCGCAGTTCGGCACGCAAGAGCAGCAATACGTAGAACATCACGCCAACGCCGGCAATCGACTTGCTCTCGAAGGTGCAGCCGGGCTGGTTCGGATTGACGATCACATCGGCCTGCGGTAACTCTGCCGCGGGCAGGTGGTGGTCCGTCACCAGCACCTGCAAGCCCAGCTCACGCGCCACGCGCACGCCGTCCACGCTGGCGATGCCATTGTCCACCGTGATCAGCACGTCGGCGCCGCTGGCCTTGACGCGCTCGGCAATCGGTGCGGTCAGGCCATAACCGTCGACCACGCGGTCGGGCACCAGGTAGCTCACGCGCTTCGCACCCAGCAGGCGCAGGCCGCGCACCGCCACGGCACAGGCGGTGGCGCCGTCGCAGTCGTAGTCGGCCACGATGCACAGTTGCTTGTTCTGCGCCATGGCGTCGGCCAGCAGCACCGCCGCTTCGTGGGCGCCTTTCAGGTTGGCCGGTGGCAGCAGCCGGGCCAGGCCATCGTCCAGTTCGTCCTTGGCCGCAACGCCGCGGGCGGCGAAGAGGCGCGCCAGCAGCGGGTGCACACCGGCCTGCTCCAGGGCCCAGGCGGCGCGTGGGGGAATATCTCTTGCTACTATTTTCATAGCTTGTCGGGCAGATTGGATAAGGGCTCAGGGCCAAAAATGCTTGAAATCCGGCGCCACAGGCCGGGCGCGGCCGGGGCGTAGCTGAGCGTGCGCTGTTCGCTGCACAGGGTCAGCTGCACCTGCGGCGTGCCGGCGTCCAGGGCTGCGCGCAGGGCACTCATGTCGGTGGCGTCGAGTTGCTCCCAGGCGCGGCCCCAGGCCGGCCAGTCGCTGCGCAGTGCGGCCTGCATCAGGCCCTGCGGCACCACCAGCGGCCGCGTCGGGGCCGGCAGTGTTGCCGGCAGGGTTCCACTGCCGCTGATCCAGAACGAATTCACCGCCAGCGCGCGGCGCGTGGCGCGGAATTCGTTGACGGCGTGGGTGTAGAGCAGCATCTGCATTTCGTTCTGCAGCCGGCGCAGCAGCGGGGAGGCTGGCAGCCAGGTCGCGACGTCGCGCCCGATGGCGCGTTCCGGTGACGCCGTAGCCAGGCCACGAAAGACCTCGCCCCGGGCCAGCCAGCGTGTCGGGCTGTCGAAGAAAAGCGTGATGCCGTCTTCGGCGAAATAGGGCTGCATGGTGACCAGCAGAGCGCGCGACTCCTCATCGGTCAGCGCCAGCTCCTCCGGTGCCAGCAGCGTGACCTGCGCCTGCCCCACTTGCCAGTGGCAGGGGGTGAGGACGGCCCAGCCTTCTTCGGTGGCACCGGGCAGGGCCAGTTGCCGGGCACGCAGCGCCGCCCAGGCCGGGGCCTGCGGCGTCAGGCCCAGTTCGGCGGCGTGGAGGCGTTCGTGCGGCAGCACCAGTGCTTCGGCGGGGGTGTCGCTCTGCGGCAGTGGTTGCAGGCGGCGCAACAGCTGCTGCAGCTGCGGCAGTTGCAGCCCGCGCCAGACCTGACGGCTGGCCGGGTCCGCGCTGGCGGCAAACGGAATCAGAAGGTGCATGCCGTTATTGTCCGGGCAAACGGATCGGGCCGGCGGGGGATGCGTCAGATCGCGAATAATCGGGGGCACGGACCCTTTATGCAAATACCTTACGAACTCATCCTCGGCTGGCGCTACACCCGCGCCGGCCGTGCCACCCGGCGCAACGGGTTCATCTCTTTCATCTCGGGCGTGTCCATGCTGGGCATTGCGCTGGGGGTGGCTGCGCTCATCATCGTGCTCAGCGTGATGAACGGCTTCCAGAAGGAGGTGCGCGACCGCATGCTGGGCGTGGTGTCGCACATCGAGATCTTCGCGCCCAACGGTGCGGCGCTGCCCGATGTGGCCCTGACCTTGCGCGAGGCGCGAGCCAACCCGCAGGTGGTTGGCGCCGCGCCCTTCATTGGCACCCAGGCGCTGCTGGCGCGGGGTGAGGACATGAAAGGCACCATCGTGCGCGGCATCGACCCGGCGCGCGAACCCGAGGTGACCGACCTGGCCGTGACCCTGAAAAACGGTGCGCTGGCGCGTCTGGTGGCGGGCGAATTCGGCATTGTGCTGGGGGCGGACCTGGCGCGCGCCATGGGCGTGCGCGAGGGCGACAAGGTGACGCTGGTGGCGCCCAGCGGCCAGGTAACGCCGGCCGGCGTGGTGCCGCGCCTGAAGCAGATGACGGTGGTCGGCACCTTTGACTCCGGCCACTACGAGTACGACGCCGGGCTGGTCATGCTGCATGTGGATGATGCGGCCAAGATCTTCCGCCTCGAAGGGCCGACCGGCATCCGCCTCAGGATCCGCGACCTGCACCAGGCGCGCGAGGTGGCGGGGCAGCTGGCGCGCAGCCTGAGCGGCGACCTGCTGATCCGCGACTGGACGCGGCAGAACCGCAACTGGTTTGCCGCCGTGCAGCTGGAAAAACGCATGATGTTCATCATCCTCACCCTGATCGTGGCAGTGGCGGCCTTCAACCTGGTCAGCACGCTGGTGATGACGGTGACCGACAAGCGCGCCGACATCGCCATTCTGCGCACACTGGGCGCCAGCCCGAAAAGTATCATGGGCGTCTTTGTGGTGCAGGGTGCCATGGTCGGCGTGATCGGCACGCTGGCCGGCCTGCTGCTGGGGTTGGGCGTGGCCTTCAACATCGACGTCATCGTGCCGGCGCTGGAGCGTTTGTTCCACGCCAGTTTCCTGCCGCAAGACATCTACCTGATCAGCCGCATGCCGAGCGATCCGCAAAGCAGCGACATCGTGCCGATTGCCATCATTTCGCTGGTGTTGGCTTTTGTGGCCACCCTCTACCCGAGCTGGCGCGCCAGCCGCGTCAACCCGGCGGAAGCCCTTCGTTATGAGTGAAGCAATGAACGACGTGGTGTTGCAGGCGCAAGGCCTGAGCAAACGCTTTACCGAAGGCCGGCTCGATGTCACGGTGCTGCAGGGCGTGGACCTGCAGGTGCGGCGCGGCGAGACGCTGGCCATCGTCGGCGCCTCCGGTTCCGGCAAGAGCACGCTGCTGCACCTGCTGGGCGGGCTTGATGCGCCGACGACCGGCTCGGTCCAGCTGATGGGGCAGGCGATGTCGACCCTGTCGCCGGCGGTCCAGGGCCAGCTGCGCAACCAGCACCTCGGTTTCGTCTACCAGTTTCACCACCTGCTGCCGGAATTCAGCGCGCTGGACAACGTGGCCATGCCGCTGTGGATCCGGCGTCAGGACCGCGCCGAAGCGGCGCAGGTGGCCGCGCGCATGCTGGCGGCCGTCGGGCTGCAAGACCGTGTGTTGCACCGTCCGGCGGAACTGTCGGGTGGTGAGCGCCAGCGCGTGGCGATTGCACGCGCGCTGGTGACGCAGCCGGCCTGCGTGCTGGCCGACGAGCCGACCGGCAACCTGGACCGCAACACCGCCGACGGCGTGTTCGAACTCATGTTGAAACTGGCGCGCGAGCAGGGCACGGCCTTCATCGTGGTCACACACGACGAGACTCTGGCAGCGCGCTGCCAGCGCATGTTGAGGCTGGAGCAGGGGCGTTTGAGCGCCTGAACGGTGGTGGGGCGATGCAATTCTGGATCGACACCCACTGCCATCTGGATGCGCCGGAGTTCGCTTCGGACGTGGCGGTTGTGCGCGAACGTGCACGAGCGCGTGGCGTCGCGCACTGCGTGTTGCCGGCGGTGCAGGTGCAGAATTTCGAGCGGGTGCGGACGCTGGCGCATGAGTTCGGCGACAGCTACGCACTGGGCATCCACCCCTTGTATGTGAAGCAGGCGGCCGATGACGATCTGGCCCGGCTCGACGCTGCGCTGACCGCGCAGCGCGACGACCCGCGGCTGGTGGCGGTGGGCGAGATCGGGCTCGACTACTTCGTGCCGGAATTGTGCGAAGAACCCTTGCGAGCCCGGCAGGAGCACTTCTACGCCGAGCAGCTCAAACTCGCACGCAAGCACAGCTTGCCGGTGATCCTGCACGTGCGCCGCTCGGCTGACATGCTGCTCAAAGGCTTGCGTGCGGTCGGCAACGGGGGTTATCAATGGCAGGGCATCGCCCATGCCTTCAACGGCAGTGCGCAGCAGGCGCAGGCCTTCATCGCGCTCGGGCTCAAGCTCGGCTTCGGCGGCGCGCTGACCTACGAGAGTGCCGAGAACCTGCGCCGCTTGGCGGTGACATTGCCGCTGGAGACGATCGTGCTGGAGACCGATGCCCCCGACATGCCGCCGCACTGGCTCTACCAGACCGCCGAAGCACGGGCCGCCGGCACGCCGCAAGGCCGCAACGAGCCGGGCGAGTTGCCACGTATCGCGCAGGTGCTGGCGGGCTTACGTGGCCTTGACCCCGAGGTGCTGGCCGTGGCCACCACACGCAATGCCATGGCCGCCTTGCCGCGCCTGCAGGCCTTGCTGCCGGTCTGATGCCATGACGCGCAAGCCGCAAGCCCTTGTTCCGGACACTGGCGTCGAGCGGCTGCAGGGCCTGCCGCCCATCGTCTCGACCACAACACGGCTGCTGATCCTCGGCAGTTTTCCCGGCGTGGCCTCGTTGCGGGCGCAGCAGTACTACGGCCACCCGCAGAACCAGTTCTGGAAGATCTTGCAGGCGAGTTGGCCTGCTGTTCCCATGGAAATGGGCGCCAACAGCTATGAAAAACGTAGCAAATGGCTGCTCGACCGCGGCCTGGGGCTGTGGGATGTTTATGCCAGCTGCGAGCGCAACGGCAGCTTGGACAGCGCCATCCGCAACCCGCAGGTGAACGACTTCGCCAGCCTGAAGGCGTTTTGCCCGCAGCTGAAGATGATTGCGCACAACGGTGGCGAAAGCTTCAAACATGCAGGGCTGGTGCGTCACAGTCTCGGCATTGAGGACTTCGCCGTGGTGAAGCTGCCGTCCACCAGCCCGGCCAATGCCAGCTGGAGCTTCGAACGCAAGCTGGCCGCCTGGCGGGCGGTGATGCTGGAGGCCGGCCTGCTGTCAGGCACGTGAGACCTGTTTGGGGATAATGGCCCGATCTTGAAAACACGCCAACCCACCCTCCCCGAAGTCCACTTCTCCGACGATGGCGATATCCGCCACATGCACCTGGGCACGATCTGGATCCAGGGCTCCATGGACATGGATGAACCCAACGCGCTGGTGCACGAGTACATCCAGCGCATGATGGCCTGGCTGCTGTTTGTCGATCCGGCCACCGTGACGAAGCGCCAGGCGGTGCAGCTCGGCCTGGGTGCCGGTTCGCTGACCAAGTTCTGCGCCCGCGTGCTGCGGCTGAAGAAGACCACCGCCATCGAACTCAATCCGCAGGTGTTGCGGGCCTGCCGTGGCTGGTTCCACCTGCCGGACGACAGTGCGAAGCTGCAGGTCATCCTGGGCGATGCGGCGCAGGAGATCAAGAAGCCGCAGTGGTTCGGCGTGGTCGATGCGCTGCAGGTCGATCTGTACGATGACGAGGCGGCAGCGCCAGTGCTCGACAGTGCGGAGTTTTATGCCGACTGCCGGCGCCTGCTGACCGAGGAGGGCTGCATGACGGTCAACCTGTTCGGCCGCTCCTCCAGCTTTGCACGCAGCGTGGACAAGATCGCCGAGGCCTTTGGCCGTGATGCCATCTGGGCCTTCAAGGCGACGCGCGAGGGCAACACGGTGGTGCTGGCGCAACGCACACCCAGCCGTCCGAAGCGGGCCGAGCTTGCTGCCCGCGCCGAAATCATCCAGACTCAATGGGGCCTGCCGGCGCCCAAGTGGTTGCGCGGTTTCAAACCGATCGAATGAACGAAAACGTGAAAACCAAATCCCTGGCCAAGACACCGCATGACGGTCCGATCGACTGGCGTCGCCTGGTGGCGTGGTTGCAGGCCGATGGCGTGATCTCGGACGAGGAGGCGCAGCGTACCGTGGCGCGCTGCGCCCAGGCCGAGAGTGCGCAGCATCCGCTGTTGCGGCTGGCCAGTGTCTCGATGCGTCGCATCAGCGATCAGAAACCGTTGGACATCGAAAGCCTGACGCAGTGGCTGGCCGGCCGTGCCGGGCTGGACTACTTGCGCATCGACCCGCTCAAGGTCGATGTGGGCAAGGTAGCCGACATCATGAGCGCAGCCTATGCCGAGCGGCACCGGGTGCTGCCGGTGCAGGTGACACCGACCGAGGTGGTGGTGGCCACCGCTGAACCCTTTCTCACCGACTGGGTGGGCGAGGTCGAGCGCCAGAGCCGCCGCAGTGTGCGCCGCGTGCTGGCCAACCCGCAGGAGATCCAGCGTTTCACGGCCGAATTCTTTGCCCTGGCCAAGTCGGTGCGCGCGGCGCAGAAAGCCGGTGCCGGCAGCGGGGGCGCCAGCTTCGAGCAGCTGGTGGAGCTGGGCAAGAGCAACAAGCAGCTCGACGCCAACGACCAGGGCGTGGTGCAGGTGGTGGACTGGCTGTGGCAGTACGCCTTCGACCAGCGCGCCAGCGACATCCACCTGGAGCCGCGGCGCGAGCAGGGCGTGATCCGCTTCCGCATCGACGGCGTGCTGCACCCGGTGTACCAGATGCCGATGGGTGTGCTCAACGCCATGACGGCACGCATCAAGCTGCTGGGCCGTATGGACGTGGTGGAGAAGCGCCGGCCGCAGGACGGCCGCATCAAGACCCGCAACCCCAGGGGTGACGAGGTCGAGATGCGCATCTCGACCCTGCCCACGGCCTTCGGCGAAAAGATGGTGATGCGGATCTTCGACCCCGACACCACAGTGAAGAACCTGGACGAACTCGGTTTCACGCCGCACGACGCGCAGCGCTGGGAAGCGCTGGTGGCGCGGCCGCACGGCATCATCCTGGTGACCGGCCCGACCGGCTCGGGCAAGACCACCACGCTGTACTCCACCTTGAAGCGGGTGGCCACCGAAGAGGTGAACGTGAGCACGGTGGAAGACCCGATCGAGATGATCGAGCCGGCCTTCAACCAGACCCAGGTGCAGTCGCAGCTCGACTTCGGTTTTGCCGAAGGCCTGCGCGCCCTGATGCGGCAGGACCCGGACATCATCATGGTGGGCGAAATCCGCGACCTCGAAACCGCCGAGATGGCGGTGCAGGCCGCGCTCACCGGCCACCTGGTGTTTTCCACCCTGCACACCAACGACGCGCCGTCGGCCATCACGCGCCTGATGGAGCTCGGTATTCCGCCCTACCTGATCAACGCCACTGTGCTGGGAGTGCTGGCGCAGCGCCTGGTGCGCACGCTGTGCCCGCAGTGCAAGGTGCGCGACGAGGCCGCCTCGCGCGAGGCGCTGGCCGAGGTGGTGAAACCCTGGCAGCTCAGTGGCAGCTACCAGCCCTACAAGGCGGTCGGCTGCGTCGACTGCCGCATGACCGGCTTCCTGGGCCGCATGGGCCTGTACGAACTGCTGGTGGTGAGCGAGGCTTTCAAGGACAAGGTCAGTCGCGAGCCCAGTATCGAAGCCCTCAAACGGCAGGCCATCAGCGACGGCATGCGGCCCTTGCGGCTGGCCGGGGCCTTGCGCGTGGCCGAAGGCCAGACCGTGCTGGATGAGGTGCTGAGCGCGACACCGCCGCTGGTCTGACTGCACCAGTCTTGTGCGCCACAGGCGCGAAGCAAGGGTATTCCCGCGGTTTGGCTGTCCATTCCCTGTCAGGTGTAGGTGAAATCCACATCCTTTGGCGGGGTCTTTCCGTTGCAGAATCAGCGGTTTGAGAATTGTTCGCAGGAGACGGTTTGTGAATATCAAGAGTCAGAAAGACTTTTTCTCCGGGCTTATGTTCACCGCTGTCGGTGTTGGCTTTGCCTGGGGTGCTGTCGGTTACAACGTGGGAACCGGCGCCCGCATGGGACCAGGTTACTTTCCCCTGATGCTGGGCATTGTCCTGGCGATTCTGGGCGGACTGATCATGTTCAAGTCCCTGGTCGTGGAGACCGAGGACGGTGACAAGATCGGTAAATGGGCCTGGAAGCCACTGGCGTTCATCATCGGCGCCAACCTGCTGTTCGGCGTCATGATCGGTGGCCTGCCCAGCATCGGCTTGCCGCCCATGGGGTTGGTGGTCGGCATCTTCGCGCTGACCATCGTCGCCAGTCTGGCGGGCGAAAATTTCAAGCTCAAGGAAGTGTTGATCCTGGCCGCCATCCTGGCCGTGGGCAGCTACCTGGCCTTTGTGATGCTGCTCAAGCTGCAGTTCCCGGTCTGGCCGACTTTCATCGCGGGCTGAGGAGCATAAGAACATGATGGATTTGATCAACAACCTCTCGCTCGGTTTTGGCGTTGCCTTCACGGCACAGAACCTGATTTACGCCTTCGTCGGCTGCCTGCTGGGCACGCTGATTGGCGTGCTGCCCGGCGTCGGTCCGGTGGCCACCATTGCCATGCTGCTGCCGGCCACCTACGCGTTGCCGCCGGTGGCTGCGCTGATCATGCTGGCCGGCATCTACTACGGCGCCCAGTACGGTGGCTCCACCACCGCCATTCTGGTCAACCTGCCGGGTGAATCGTCTTCAGTGGTGACCGTGATCGACGGCTACCAGATGGCGCGCCAGGGGCGTGCGGGCCCCGCGCTCGCTGCGGCCGGCCTGGGCTCCTTTTTTGCCGGCTGCGTCGGCACGCTGATCCTGGCGGCTTTTGCCGCGCCGCTGACGGAAGTCGCCTTCAAGTTCGGTCCGGCCGAGTACTTCTCGCTCATGGTGCTGGGCCTGATCGGCGCCGTGGTGCTGGCTTCGGGCTCGCTGCTCAAGGCCGTGGCCATGATCGTGCTGGGCCTGCTGCTGGGCTTGGTCGGTACCGACGTGAATTCGGGTGTGGCCCGCTTCTCGTTCGACATTCCGGAACTGACCGACGGCATCGGCTTCATCACCATCGCCATGGGCGTGTTCGGCTACGGCGAGATCATTGCCAACCTGTCGCACCCCGAAGACCAGCGCGAGGTGTTCACCGGCAAGGTGAAGAACATCTACCCGACGGCGCAGGACATCAAGCGCATGGCACCGGCCGTGCTGCGCGGCACCACCATCGGCTCCGTGCTGGGCATTCTGCCGGGCGGCGGTGCCTTGCTGGCGGCTTTTGCGGCCTACACCATCGAGAAAAAGACCAAGCTCAAACCGGGCGAAGTGCCGTTCGGCAAGGGCAATATCCGCGGTGTGGCGGCGCCTGAGTCGGCCAACAACGCCGGTTCACAGACCTCTTTCATTCCGCTGCTGACGCTGGGCATTCCGCCCAACGCCGTGATGGCGCTGATGGTGGGTGCCATGACCATCCACAACATCCAGCCGGGACCGCAGGTGATGACCAGCAATCCCGAGCTGTTCTGGGGCCTGATCGCCTCGATGTGGATCGGCAACCTGATGCTGGTGGTTCTGAACCTGCCGCTGATCGGCGTCTGGATCAAGCTGCTGACCATTCCTTACCGCTGGCTGTTCCCGGCCATCGTGCTGTTCTGTGCCATCGGTGTCTATTCGACCAACAACAACACCTGGGACATCTGGATGGTGGCGGCCTTCGGTGTCATCGGCTATACCTTCATCAAGCTGGGCGTCGAGCCGGCGCCGTTGCTGCTGGGTTTCATCCTGGGACCGATGATGGAAGAAAACCTGCGCCGTGCCCTGCTGCTGTCGCGCGGCGACTGGAGCGTGTTCGTCACGCGTCCGCTCTCCGCCGGTCTGCTGGCTGCCGCGGCCCTGCTGGTGGTCATCGTGATGCTGCCGGCCATCAAGTCCAAACGCGAAGAGGCTTTCGTCGAAGACTGAAGCCACGGCCTGACGGCTGGAAAACGGCGCCTGCGGGTGCCGTTTTTTTATGACGGCGGACGTTGCGGCCGGCGGCTTGCGAGGCGGGATTGCATGCCTTGCGGGTGACGCTGTTTAACGCCCGCCGACCCGCTCCTGGCCCCGTTTTCATCATGGCCTTGCGTCACAATGGGGCCGAGAGGATGCCATGCAACTGAAAAAACAACCCCTTCAGCACCCGCAGCGGGTGGCACTGCATAACGAGATCCATGCCCGCCCGCCCGAGGCGATGAGTACGCCGCTGGCGATTTCGCACGTGGTCATGGTGTGCGATGCGACCCAGCGCGAGGCCAGCCGGAACCACGTGGTGGCCCTGCTGCGCGACCATCACCTGGCGTTGCCGGATGCCGGGGCCACCCACTTTCGCATGGACCTGGGGCCGTTCCGCCTGCGCTGGGAGTTGCACACCGAATTCGTGTCCTGGACTTTTTTGCGCACACTGCCGGCGGCGAACTACGTCGAGCGCGAACCTGAAACGGCCCTCGGCGTGGTGCCGCAGGACTGGTTCGCGGCGCTGCCGGGCCAGTGCCTGACCAGCCTGCACCTGTGGGCGCTACCCGACCAGGCAGATGCCACCAGCCTGGTGCGCCATGTGCTGCACGAAGACAGCCTGATCGCTTCGTCCGTGGCCAGCGGGGCGGCCGAGGTCTACACCGATTTTGCCATCCACGCCGACGGCTTCTCGCGCATGCTGTTGTTTGTCGATCCTTCCAGCAGCGAGGACGCCAAGACACCGAGTGTGAACGGGCTGCACATGTCGCCGCGCCGCCTGGGCCGGATGGTGCAGCGCCTGCTGGAAATCGAGACCTACCGCATGGCGGCCCTGCTGGGCCTGCCGGCGGCACGCGAGGCCTCCGGCATGCTGGGCGCGGCCGAGCGCGAACTGGCCGAACTGGCCGAGGCCATCCGCACCGCCACGCGCAACGACGAGCCGCGCCTGCTGGATCGCCTGACCAAGCTGGCCGGCCAGGTCGAGAGCCAGTACGCGGCCACCCATTCGCGTTTTTCCGCCAGCACCGCCTATTTCGAGCTGGTCGACAAGCGCATCGACGACATCACTGAGAGCCGGCTGGTCGGCATGCAGACCATCCGCGAATTCATGGACCGGCGCCTGTCGCCGGCGCGCAGCACCTGCGAGTGGGTGACGCGCCGGCAGGATGCGCTGTCGCAACGCGTCTCGCGCATCAGCAACCTGCTGCGCACGCGCGTCGAGATCGAACAGCAGCAGAGCAGCCAGGCCCTGCTGGTCACCATGAACCAGCGCCAGGACCTGCAGCTCAAGCTGCAGTCCACGGTGGAGGGCCTGTCGGTGGCGGCCATCACCTACTACATCGTCGGCCTGGTGAGCTACCTGGCCAAGGGGGCGCACAGCCTGGGCTGGCCGCTGAGCGGCGAAACGACGGCGGCGCTGGCGGTGCCGGTGGTCGGTTTGGCCGTCTGGTGGTCGCTGCGCAAACTGCACCGCAAGATCGTGGGCCATCACGGCCGTGACGCTTGAGCACCGATCCCGATACCACTGAAGGCCGACTTCGCCGAATCAAGACCAACGCATCACCGATGATCAGATCACGCCGGATGGAACGCACCATGAACTTCGACTACGCCAACCCCTACAGCTCCACGCGCCTGCCTGTGTTCGCGCGCAACGTCGTTTCCACCTCGCATCCGCTGGCGGCACAGGCCGGGCTGCGCATGCTCTACAAGGGCGGCAATGCGGTGGATGCTGCCATTGCGGCAGCGGCGGCCATCACCATCACCGAGCCGGTCAGCAACGGCCTGGGCAGCGATGCCTTCGCCATCCTGTGGGACGGCAAGGAGCTGCATGGCCTGAATGCTTCGGGCCGCGCGCCGCAAGCCTGGACGCCGGAGTACTTCAAACGCAAGTACGGTGACGATGCCAAGAACCCGCCCAAGCGCGGCATGGATGCCGTCACGGTGCCGGGCGCGGTGGCCGGCTGGGTGGCCATGAGCGAACGCTTCGGCAAGCTGCCGTTTGCCGACCTGCTGGAGCCGGCGATCGAGATTGCCGAGCGCGGCTACCTGATGCCGGTGGTGGTGCAGCAGAAGTGGGCCGCCGCCACGCCCGAGCTGCAGGGTCTGCCGGGTTTTGCCCAGTCCTTCCTGCCCTGGGGCCGCGCGCCGCAGGTGGGCGAGCTGTTCCAGTTCCAGGCCGCGGCCCGCGGCCTGCGCGCCATCGCCGAAACCAAAGGCCAGGCCTACTACGGCGGCGAGATCGCGCAGGCGATCGAGAAGTTCTCCGCGCAACATGGCGGCAGCCTGAAGGCGAGCGATTTCGCCGCCTACCAGCCGGAGTGGGTCAAGCCCATCGGCAAGAACTATCGCGGCTATACGCTGCACGAGATCCCGCCGAACGGGCAGGGCATTGCGGCACTGATCGCGCTGGGCATCCTCGACAAGTTCGACCTGGGCGCGCTGCCGGTGGACAGCGTCGATTCGCAGCACCTGCAGATCGAGGCCATGAAGCTGGCCTTTGCCGACGTCTACCGCTATGTGGCCGAACCGTCTTCGATGGAAGTCACCGCCGAGCAGATGCTGGACGACGCCTACCTGAGCGAGCGCGCCAGGCTGATCGACATGAAAAAGGCCCAGGACTTCCAGGCCGGCAACCCGGTCAAGGGCGGCACCATCTACCTCACCGCCGCCGACGAGAACGGCATGATGGTCAGCTTCATCCAGAGCAACTACATGGGCTTTGGCTCGGGCTGCGTCGAACCGACGTTCGGCATCAGCCTGCAGAACCGCGGCCACGGCTTCAGCCTGGACGCGAAGGGCCACAACCCGGCCAATCTGGTGGCGCCGGGCAAGCGGCCCTTCCACACCATCATCCCGGCCTTCCTCACCAAGGATGGCCAGCCGGTGATGAGCTACGGCGTGATGGGCGCCAACATGCAGCCGCAAGGCCACATGCAGACCCTGGTGCGCATGCTGGACTACGGCCAGAACCCGCAGACGGCGTGTGATGCGCCGCGCTGGCGCTACAACGCCGGACTGGAGATCAACGTCGAGGCCAATATGGCGTCGGGCACGGTGCAGGGCCTGGCCGCGCGCGGCCACCGCATGGAAGTCATCAACGACTCTTACCAGGACTTCGGCGCCGGCCAGTTCATCTGGCGTGCCGGCGATCCGATGGTCGAGGGTTATGTGGCGGCCAGCGACGCGCGGCGCGACGGGCTGGTCGCCGGGTTCTGACCGGCGACTGGAAGTTTTGAACGAAATCCGACCCCTGTCCTTGTGAATTCTGCACACAGTGCTACTAAAAAAGTAGCATACGGATGGTTGTTTGCGGTTGTCGGCGCCATCGCCTTCAGTGGCAAGGCGATCATCGTCAAGCTGGCCTACCGCCACGGTGTCGATGCGATCACGCTCATCATGTACCGCATGCTGTTCGCGCTGCCGCTGTTTGCCCTGATGGCCTGGTGGTCCAGCCGGGGCCGGCCGCCGTTGACGCGGCGCGACTGGCTGGGCGTGGCCGGCCTGGGCTTCAGCGGTTACTACCTGGCGAGTTTTCTCGACTTTGCGGGCCTGGCCTATGTCTCGGCTTCGCTCGAGCGGCTCATCCTCTACCTCAATCCCACACTGGTGCTGCTGCTCGGCCTGTTCCTCTATGGCCGGCGCATCAGCCGGGCGCAGCGCTGGGGCATGGCCATCAGCTATGCCGGCGTGCTGCTGGTGTTCGGGCACGAAGCGACGCTGGCCGGTGCCGACGTGGCCTGGGGCACGCTGCTGGTGCTTGGCAGCGCTGTCAGCTACGCGCTGTACCTGAGCTACAGCGGCGAGCTGGTGCAGCGCCTGGGGGCGTTGCGCCTGGTCGGGCTGGCCACCAGCGTGGCCTGCGTGCTGTGCATCCTGCAATTCCTGCTGCTGCACCCGCTGTCGGCCGCGCAGGTGGCACCTGAGGTGATCTGGCTCTCGCTGCTCAATGCCATCGCCTGCACGGCGGTGCCGGTGCTGCTGGTGATGATGGCGATCGAGCGCATCGGCGCCGGCATGACGGCGCAGGTCGGCATGGTCGGGCCGATGTCCACCATCCTGATGGGCGTGTGGTTGCTGGGCGAGCCGTTCACGCTCTGGATTGCGGCCGGCACCGTGCTGGTGGTGACCGGCATCTTCGTCTTCAGCCGGGGGAGATGAAACACCCCCAGGCTACGCGCACTTCGTGTCGCTGCGCCACCCCCTTGCAGGGGGCGCACTCAGCGGCCCGGCAAAGCCGGTTCCACGGCGTTCCACGTGTGGGCTTTTGCATGCGTGGCACACCTCGTCTGGCAGAGACATTTATCATCACTTCACTCTTGAATCGCTATTAAAGGAAACAACATGGATCTCGGAATTGCAGGTAAATGGGCACTGGTGGGCGGCGCCAGCAAGGGGCTGGGTTTTGGCTGTGCCCAGGCGCTGGTGCGCGAAGGCGTCAACGTGCTGATCGTGGCGCGTGGCGCCGAGGCACTGCAGGCCGCGGCCGACAAGCTCAAGGCCGAGGCCAAGGGCACGCAGGTGCTGGCGGTAGCGACCGACATCACCACTGCGGCCGGCCGTGAGGCGATCTTCGCTTTGCACCGTGATTTCGACATCGTGGTGACCAATGCCGGCGGCCCGCCGCCCGGCGATTTCCGCGACTGGGACCGCGACACCTGGATCAAGGCGGTGGATGCCAACATGCTCACGCCGATCGAACTGATCAAGGCCACGGTGGACGGCATGGCCGCGCGCGGCTTCGGCCGCATCATCAACATCACGTCCAGCGCGGTGAAGGCGCCGATCGACATCCTGGGCCTGTCCAACGGCGCGCGCAGCGGCCTGACCGGTTTTGTGGCCGGCGTGGCGCGCAACCCCAAGCTGGCGGCGCGGGGCGTGACCATCAACAACCTGCTGCCGGGTGCTTTTGACACAGACCGTCTGAAGGCCACGATGGTGGGTGCGTCGCAGAAAACCGGCCAGAGCATCGACGCCGTGGCCGAGGCACGCAAGAAAACGATTCCGGCGCAGCGCTTCGGGACCTCCGAGGAGTTCGGCGCGATCTGCGCCTTCCTGTGCAGCCAGCACGCCGGTTACATGAACGGCCAGAACGTGCTGGCCGACGGCGGCGCTTACCCGGGCACCTATTGAAGCAGGTCAGGCCGGCATGTGATGCCGGCCTGCGCCGACTAGCGGCGTACCGGTGTCGGCGTGAGCGGCAGCGTGCTCTTGGGTGAAACCGTCAGCGTGGCTTGCGAGCCGCCCATGACGCCGGCTTCGGTCAACTCGACGGTGGCGCTGCGATCGGCCTTGGTGAAAACCAGCAGGCTGGTCTTGCCGCGCACCGCGCTCACCAGCGTCCAGCCTTGCTGCGGGTACTGCTCCAGAAAGAAGTTGTAGGCGGCATTCGGGTTCTGGCCCAGTTCCAGCACCACGCGGCCGATCCAGTTCTCGCCCGAGCCCATGATCAGCGACTGGCTGTGGTTGATCTTGGCGCCGGCCGGCAGCTGGGTGTTGGCAATCAGGTCGTTCATCGTGCCGGAACCGCCGCTGGTATCGCCGCCCGAGGTGGTGGCGCAGCCGGACAGGAGGATGAAGGCGGACAGCAGCAGGGACTTGAGTGCAACAGGTTTCATGGCGGATTCCAACTTGGACGGTTAGCAAATGCTCAACGTCGGGAAGATACCACGATGCCGCCCACGATCAGCGCGAACGCGGCGCCATGGTAGACCTGCGGCAATTCGCCCAGCAGGGCCGAGGACAGCACGGCGGCAAACAGCGGCGTGAGGTTGGAGAAAAAGGCCGCTACCGACGGCCCGGCGCGCTGCACGCCGGCGCCCCAGCAGCGGTAGGCCAGCAGGGCCGGCCCGAGGGCCACGAACAGCAGTGCCGCCGCCAGTGGCCAGCTCCAGGCGATGTGAACGTCGGTCAGCGCCCACTCGCCGGCGGCGAACAGGGCCGACCAGGCCAGCCCCAGCACGATCTGCGCCATCAGGAAGGCGGCCCAGTCGCCACGGATGTCCACCGGCTCCTTGCCGGGCTGCGTTAGCATCCAGCTGTACCAGGCCCAGGCCATGGCGGCCAGCAGCACATAGAGATCGCCGGGGACGAGGTGCACGCCCAGAAGGTCGGCCAGCTGGCCGCGGCTCAGCACCAGCAGCACGCCGCTGATCGACAGGCCGGCGCCCAGCAGCTGGCGGCGGGAGATCGACGCGCCGAAGAACAGGCGGCCGATCAGCAGCATCCACATCGGCATGCTGGCGGCCACCAGCGTGACGTTGATCGGCGTGGAGGTGTGCAGCGCGAGGTATTGCAGCGCGTTGTAGCAGCCGACGCTGAGCAGGCCCAGCACGGCAAAGCGGCGCCAGTGCGACCACAGGCCGCTGCCCGGACGCAGCACACCGGCCGCCAGCGGCAGCAGCAGCACGAAGGCCAGCAGCCAGCGCAGCAGGTTGAGGGTCATCGGCGGCACCAGCGGACCCACCATGCGGCCGACGACCGCATTGCCGGCCCACATCAACGGCGGAATGGTCAGGAGCAGGGCGGTGGCAGGGGTCAGGCGGGTTTGCATCGCCTGCACTGTAGCAAGACATCATGGGCGTTGCCGTCACAGGTCTTTTGACTGTGCGGCATGATGGGGTCAGCACAGTAAAATTTTTCTCTATTTCGCAGGAGACATCACATGACACACATCACATCGCGCGCCGTGCGCATCGAGCAGAACGGCGGTCCCGAGCAACTCAAGATCGTCGAGGTGACGGTGGGCGATCCCGGCCCGGGCGAGATCCGCATCCGCCACAAGGCGGTCGGCCTGAACTTCATCGACACCTACCAGCGCTCCGGCCTGTACCAGCTGCCCATGCCGCTGCAGCTCGGCATGGAGGCCTCGGGCATCGTCGAGGCGGTGGGCGAGGGCGTCACGCACCTGAAGGTGGGTGACCGTGCCGCCTATGCCAGCCAGCCGCCCGGCAGCTACTGCGAGGTGCGCGTGATGCCGGCCAAGTGCGTGTGCAAGCTGCCGGATGACATCTCGTTCGAGACCGGCGCCGCCATGATGCTCAAGGGCCTGACCGTGCAGTACCTGCTGCGCCGCACCCAGCCGCAGGGCGGGCTGCAGGCGGGCGACTTCGTGCTGTTCCATGCAGCGGCCGGCGGTGTTGGCCTGATTGCCTGCCAGTGGGCGCGCGCCATGGGCCTGCAGCTCATCGGCACGGCCGGCTCCGACGACAAATGCGCCCTGGCCAAGGCGAACGGTGCCGCTTTCACCATCAATTACGCCAAGGAAGATTTCGTGGCGCGCGTGAAGGAGATCACCGGCGGCAAGGGCGTGCCGGTGGTGTACGACTCGGTGGGCAAGGACACCTTCCTGAAGTCGTTCGACTGCCTGCGCCCCTTCGGCCTGGCGGCCAACTTTGGCAACGCCTCGGGCAAGGTCGAACCGCTGGACATCGGGCTGCTGGCGGCCAAGGGCTCGCTCTATGTGTCGCGTCCGACACTGTTCACCCACATCGCCACGCGTGAGAGCACGCAGGCGATGGCAGACGATCTGTTCGCCATGGTCAGCAGCGGCAAGGTCACGATCCAGATCGACCAGACCTACCCGCTGGAGCAGGTGCAGCAGGCGCACCGCGACCTGGAAGCGCGCAAGACCACCGGCTGCACCGTCCTCACGCTGTGAGCGCGGGCCGGTGCCGTCTCAGTTGACGGCGCCGGCGCGCTCGACCAGGAAGTCGAGGAAGGCCCGCGTCTTGGCGGGCATGAATTTGCGCGTCGGCAGGGCGGCGTAGGCGGTCACCCGGCCCAACATCCAGTCGGGCAGCAACTGGATCAGCTGTCCGCTGTTCAGGTACGGCCTGGCAATGAGTTCCGAGACGGCAAAGAAGCCGATGCCGTTCAGGCCCGCGCGCAACATCACGTCGAAGCTTTGCGTGCGCAGCACCGGCGTCACCGCGACCTCCACGGGGTCGCTGGCCTCCAAGCACGGGTCGCTCTGCTCAAGCCGCAGTTTGCGGCCACTCTGGTCCTGCCCTGGCAACAGGGCGGGTTTGAGGTAGTCGTGCCTCACCAGATCATCCGGGCGTGCGGGCGTTCCCATGCGCTGCACATAGTCGGCTGAGGCGCACAGGATCAGGTTGTTGGTGCCCAATGGGCGGGCCACGATGTTGGCATCGAAGTCTTCGTCTGCCGCCACGACGGCCAGATCGAAGGCCTCGATGCGGGCCAGGGGCTGGGGATCAATCGACAGGTCCAGCATCAGCTTGGGATGGCGCTCGCGCCAATGCGCAATGTTGGGCGCAATGAAGTAGGACGCCATGGTCGGTGTGCTCAGCACGCGCACCGCGCCCTGCAGCTCCTTGCTGTGGGCCGCAGCTGCCATCTCCGCTTCGTCGATGTCCTGCAGGATGCTGTGCAGCCGTGCGCCGTACTCATTCCCCGCTTCGGTCAGCGAGAGCTTGCGCGTCGTTCGGTGCAGCAGGCGTGTGCCCAGGCTCTGCTCCAGATCGGCCACCAGCCGGGTGATCACGGCCGGTGACATGTCCAAGGCGCGGGCGGCCGCAGTGAAGCTGCCTTCTTCGACCACGCGTTGGAAAACGCGCATGGATTGGAGTCTGTCCATGATGTTTCCGCTTTCGGATGTCTATCAATGCAGTTCGATTATTGCTGATTTGGCAATGATTATTTGAATGAAACGCTATTTTTCTTGAAATCAAGCCGTCATAAAGTTCATTCCATCGATGAATCGAAACAAATCACGATGCATCGAGGTTGGACAGACGAGAAAGCGATTTCCTGCCATGCCCAGCAACATTGTTTGTCTTTGAAAGGAAATACACCATGAACCGCAAGTACACCAGCGTGATCACTTTGGCCGTCGCTGCCCTGGCTGCAGGCAATGCCCTGGCTGCCAATCAGGCTGTTGGCACCACCCGCGCGCAAGTCCAGGCCGAGTTGCTGGAAGCCCAGCGCACGGGCGACATCGTGGATGTCGGCACCGGTCAGAAGCTCAATGAGCTGTACCCCAACCGCTATCCGGCCAAGGCGGCTGTTCAAGGCAAGACCCGCGCCGAAGTCCAGGCCGAGCTGCTCGAGGCCCGCCGCACCGGCGATATCGTCGAAGGCGAGACGAGTCAGACGTTGAAACAGATCTATCCCAGCCGTTACCCGGCCAAGGCCGTCGTTCAAGGCAAGACCCGTGCTGAAGTCAATGCCGAGCTGCTGGAAGCGCGCCGCAACGGTGATGTCATCGAGGGTGAGTCGAGCCAGAAGTTGAACCAGCTCTACCCCAACCGTTACCCCACCAAAGGCTAACGTAGCCGAGATTGAGAACGGCCGCAGGGAGTTGCTCCCCGCGGCCGTTCTTGCCGTGTGGGGCCGGGTGCCCCGGTTCAGTGACGCCGGCTTTACCGGCTGCGCCGCACCCGCAGCAACTCGTCCAGGATCAGGCAGGCGGCACCGATGGTGATGGCGCTGTCGGCCACGTTGAAGGCCGGGAAGTGCCAGCCGCGCAGGTGGAAGTCGAGAAAGTCGATCACGTAGCCGTGCAGCAGGCGGTCGATCACATTGCCGATGGCGCCGCCCAGGATGCAGGCCAGGGCGAAGGAAAACAGCCGTTGGCCGGCGTGCGAACGCAGCATGAACAGAATGAAGATCACCGCGGCCACCGCGATGCCAACGAAGAACCAGCGTTGCCAGCCCGAGCCGCCGGCCAGGAAGGAGAAGGCCGCGCCGCTGTTGTGCACCCGCACGACGTTGAAAAAGCTCGTCACGTAGGTGCTTTCACCCAGGTGGTAATAACCCAGGATCAGCACCTTGGTGAACTGGTCGGCCAGCAGCAGGACGAAGGCCAGGCCCAGCCACTGCAGCATGCCGGCGCTGGTGTGCGAACGCGGCTTGGCCATCAGGCAACCTTTCTGTCTTCGCCGGCACCATGCAGGTTGCTGGTGCAACGGCCGCACAGTGTCGGGTGGGCGGCATCATGGCCGACGTCGTCGCGGTAGTGCCAGCAGCGCTCGCATTTCTGGGCTGTGCTGGGGATGACCTCTACGCTCAGCGTGGAACTCTCCTGAAGTTGGACGGCTGACGTAATGAAGATGAACTTTAAATCTTCCCCTAAACTGCCCAGCAGAGCGTGATCAACGAGACTGGCTTTCAGCAAAATGTTTGCTTGCAGCGAAGCACCGACCTTGCCGTCAGCACGCAGCGCTTCGATGTCCTTGTTGACCACATCGCGGATCTCGCGGACACGACTCCACTTGGATAAGAGATGTGCGTCAGGAGCGGGCAATTCGCTGTAGGTTTCCATGAAGATCGACTCGGAGGTGCCGAACACCTGCCACGCTTCCTCGGCCGTGAAACTCAGGAACGGCGCCATCCAGCGCAGCATGGCGTGCGTGATCTGCCACAACGCAGTCTGGGCGCTACGGCGTGCGAGCGATTTCGGTGCCGTGGTGTAGAGGCGGTCCTTCAGCACGTCCAGATAAAACGCACCGAGGTCTTCCGAACAATAAACCTGCAGCTTGGCCACCACCGGGTGGAACTCATAGACCTCGTAGTGCGCCAGGATGTCGGCCTGCAGTTCGGCCGCGCGCGACAGGGCGTAACGGTCGATCTCCAGCAACTGGTCGGCCGGCACGGCATCCGTGGCCGGGTCGAAGTCGCTGACGTTGGCCAGCAGGAACCGCAGCGTGTTGCGGATGCGGCGGTAGCCGTCCACCACACGCGCCAGGATCTTGTCGTCGATGCCGAGGTCGCCCGAGTAGTCGGTGGCGGCGCACCACAGGCGGATGATCTCGGCGCCCATCTTCTCGCTGATCTGCTGCGGCGCCACCACGTTGCCGACACTCTTGCTCATCTTGCGGCCCTGGCCGTCGACGGTGAAGCCGTGCGTCAGCAGACCCTTGTACGGCGCGTGGTCGTACATGGCGCAGGCCGTCAGCAGCGATGAATGAAACCAGCCGCGGTGCTGGTCGTGCCCTTCCAGGTACAGGTCGGCCGGCCAGGTGGACTGTGCCTTGTGGCTGTTCTGCAGCACGTGGAAGTGCGTGGTGCCGGAGTCGAACCAGACGTCCAGGATGTCGTTGACCTTGGTGTAGTGCGCGGCATCGGCTGCGCCCAGGATCTCCTCGGCCGTCACCTTGCTCCACGCCTCGATGCCGCCGGCTTCCACCATGCTGGCGGCCTGGTCCATGATGTCCATGGTGCGTGGGTGCAGTTCGCCGCTGTCCTTGTGGATGAAGAAGGGCAGGGGCACGCCCCAGTTGCGCTGGCGCGAGATGCACCAGTCGGGCCGGCCGGCGATCATGTCGCGCAGGCGGGCCTTGCCGTTCTCCGGGAAAAAGTTGGTCTCTTCGATGGCAGCCAGGGCCAGCTGACGCAGCGTCTTGCTCGCCTTGTCCTTGGTGAACACGCCTTCACCTTCGTCCATGCGCACAAACCACTGCGCGGCGGCACGGTAGATCACCGGCGTCTTGTGGCGCCAGCAGTGCGGGTAGCTGTGGGTGATGTCGTGGGTCGCAAAGAGGCGGCCGGCGTTACGCAGCGCCTCGATCACCACCGGTACGGCCTTCCAGATGTTGAGGCCGCCGAACAAGGCGAAGTCGGGCGCGTAGCGGCCATCACCCTGCACCGGGTTCAGGATGTCGTCGTAGGCCATGCCGTGGGCAACACAGCTGTTGAAGTCGTCCACGCCATAGGCGGGCGAGGAGTGCACGAGGCCGGTGCCGTCTTCAGCCGTGGCGTAGTCGGCCAGATACACCGGGCTGAAGCGGCGATAACCGGCATCGACGTCGTACAGCGGGTGCTTGAAGTTGATGAGGCCGAGGTTCTTGCCCAGGGTGGTGGCCAGCACCTTGCCGTTCAGCTGGTAGCGCTCCATGCACTTCTCCACCAGCACCGCGGCCAGCACCAGCAGACCGCGCTCGGTCTGCACCAGCGCGTACTCCAGCTCGGGGTTGAGGTTGAGCGCCTGGTTGGCGGGAATGGTCCAGGCGGTGGTGGTCCAGATCACGGCATAGGCCGGCTGGTCCAGCTTCGGAAGGCCGAAGGCGGCCGCCAGTTTCTCCGGCTCGGCGCACTCGAAGCCGACGTCCAGCGTGGTGCTCTTCTTGTCCTGGTACTCGATCTCGAATTCGGCCAGTGAAGAGCCGCAGTCGAAGCACCAGTAGACCGGCTTCAGGCCGCGGTAGACGAAACCGCGCTCCATGATGCGCTTGAGCGCACGGATCTCGTTGGCCTCGTTGCCGAAGTCCATCGTGCGGTAGGGGTTGTCCCACTCGCCCAGCACACCGAGGCGCTTGAAGTCGGCCATCTGGCCGGCGATCTGCTCGGTGGCGAAGGCGCGCGATTTGGCCTGCACCACATCACGGGAGAGGTTGCGGCCGTGCAGTTTCTCGATCGCGTTTTCGATCGGCAGGCCATGGCAGTCCCAGCCCGGCACGTAGATCGCGTCCAGCCCCTTGAGCTGGCGCGCCTTGACGATCATGTCCTTCAGCACCTTGTTGACGGCGTGGCCGATGTGGATCTGGCCGTTGGCGTAGGGCGGGCCGTCGTGCAGCACGAATTTGGGCTGGCCGGCGCGCGAGGCGCGCAGCTTCTTGTACAGGCCTTTGTCTTCCCATTCCTTGACCCAACCCGGCTCGCGCTTGGGCAGGTCGCCGCGCATGGGGAAGGGGGTGTCGGGCAGGTTCAGGGTGCTGCGGTAATCCGGTTTGTTGGTGTCTGACATGGCGATGGTGTTGTGAGGGCTTCGACAAGCTCAGCCCGAACGCAAAGGTTGGGGCAACAAGAGATAAGCCGTTGGCCCTGAGCTTGGTCGAAGGGCTACGACGGTCGAGACAGATCGTCTAAATTCGGTCGCGCGTCGTTTGCCGGTGCGTTTCGGCGTGCATGGAGGCAAAAAAAGCCCGCGCGTCGTCGCAGTCCTTGGTGATCCCCGTTGTCAGGGCATCCAGACCGTCGTATCTGAGCTCGTCGTGCAGTTTGTGCAGCAGTTCCACGCGGATGATTTTACCGTAGGCCCCCTCGGCCCCCAGGGCGGCCGGCCAGTCCAGGCAATGGGTTTCCAGCAGAACCCGTCCGCCGTTGACGTCATTCGGATCGAGCGAGGGGCGCACCCCCAGATTGGCCACGCCGCGCAGCGGCTCCGGCGCGAGCCCATGCACCAGCACGGCAAAGATGCCGCTGGCAGCCGGTTTCCAGTGGGAAAAACGCAGATTCAAGGTCTTGAAACCCAGTTCGCGCCCGAGCTTGCGGCCATGCACCACATGGCCCGAGATGTGGTATGGGTGACCGAGCAGGCGCGCTGCATCCGCCATGCGACCTTCGCCCAGCGCCGCACGCACCGCCGAGCTCGAGACGCGCAGGCCATGCACCTCGTAGCTGTTCATGCGCGCGACGTCGAAACCCTTGTCGACGCCGGCAGCGTCGAGCATGGCGTAGTCACCCGCGCGCTTGGCACCAAAACGGAAATCGTCACCCACCAGCACATAACGCGCCCCCAGGCCCTGCACCAGCACCTGGTCGATGAAGGCCTGCGGCGAGAGCGCGGCCAAGCGGGCGTCGAAGGGCAGCACCACGGTCTGGTCGACGCCGCAGCGCTCCAGCTCGGTCAGCTTGTCGCGCAGGGTGCCCACGCGCGCCGGCGCCAGTTCCGGTTTGTGGGCAACGCCGGCAAAGTAGTCGCGCGGGTGCGGCTCGAAAGTCAGCACGCAGCTCGGCACGCCGCGCTGCTGCGCCTCGCCGCGCAAGAGCGCCAGCATGGCCTGGTGACCGCGGTGCACGCCATCGAAATTGCCGATGGTCAGCGCACAGGCCGGGGCGATGCCGGGGTGGTGGAAACCGCGGAAGACCTTCATGAATTCGGTATCTTTTTGATAGCAGCCAGCGCTGTAACGCAAAGCAACGGCCGCCAATTTGTCATCAAAACAGGGTATATTGTGACCCATGGCGAGGCAGCATGGCCCGGCCGGCTGCCACAGACGCAAGCGTTCCGTTTGAATGGTTTTTGTGACCGGTCAGGAGGCGTGTTTTGAAAGTCTTGAAGCTGTCGGCCCAAGGGCTGCCCCAGTCGTGGATTTCGCTGGAAGAGGCGGTGTTGCACTACGCCGCCGACGAGGTGCGCTGGGAGTCCGGCGGCAAGGTGGCGGTGTTCCATGGCGGGCACAACGCGATCACCGGCCAGCAGTCGATCATCACGGTCAACAGCATCATCGGCACCAAGGGCGTGCCCAGCATCAACCCCTTCAACCTGCGGCCCAGCCTGACCAACAGCAAGCTGTTCGTGCGCGACCGCAACGTCTGCGCCTACTGTGGCGATCACTTCCATGAGACCGAACTGACGCGCGAGCACATCATTCCGTTCGCGCAGAACGGGCAGGACCACTGGATGAACGTGGTCACCGCCTGTCGTGCCTGCAACCACCGCAAGAGCCACCGCACCCCCGAGCAGGCCAACATGCCGCTGCTCTACGCACCCTACGTACCCAGCCTGTGGGAAGACTTCATTCTGCGCAACCGCCGCATCCTGGCCGACCAGATGGAGTTCCTGATGGCGCATGTGCCCAAGTCGTCACGCCTGCTCTCCTGAGCAGCGGATGTATCGTTTCTTTCCTGAGATTCTCAACACGCCAGAGGGTTGGTTGATCGCAGGACACCGCGGAACCGGCTTTGCCGGGCCGCTGGTGCGCCCCCTTGAGGGGGAGGCGCCGCAGGCGCCTCGGGGGTGTGCCACATTCAGGCGAACACGCCGGCCGTTTCCTGCATGCGCGTCGACACTTCACCCAACTGGTGCAGGCTGTCGCCGAAGGTCATTTCCAGCTGCGTCAACTTTTTGAAGTAATGGCTGACGATGTACTCGTTGGTCACGCCGATGCCGCCGTGCAACTGCACCGCCTGCTGGCCGACGAAGCGCATCGACTGGCCCAACTGGTACTTGGCACGCGCCATGGCGCGGCGGCGCTCTTCCGCCGGGGCATTGAGCTTGAGGCTGGCGTAATAGCTCATGGAGCGTGCCAGCTCCAGCTGCATCTTCATGTCGGCCGCGCGGTGGCGCAGCGCCTGGAAGCTGGCAATCGCCACGCCGAACTGCTTGCGCGTGTTCATGTAGTCCATGGTCACGGCCAGCGTCTGGTCCATCACGCCCACGGCCTCGGCGCAGGTGGCGGCAATGCCGATGTCCACCGCGTGCTCCAGGGCGGTCAGGCCTTCCAGCGTGACGAGTTGCGCCGGCGCGTTGGCCAGCACCACATCGGCGGCGCGGCCGCCGTCCTGCGTGCCGTAGCCACGGGTGGCCACGCCGGTGGCACTGCGCTCGACCAGGAACAGGGCGATCTTGCCGTTCGCAGTCGCAGGCACCAGGAAAGCGTCGGCCTGGTCGCCGGCCGGCACCACGTTCTTGGTGCCGGAAACGGTCCAGCCCGAAGATGCTTGAGTTGCCTGGGTGTCGCACACATCGAGGCGGTAGCGTGCACGGCGTTCCTGCTGTGCCAGCACCACCAGCGCCTCGCCCGAGGCAATGCGCGGCAGCCAGGCCGCCTTGAGCTCGGCGCCGGCGTAACCGGCGAGCACGCCACCGGCGATCAGGCTGTGCGCCAGCGGCTCGAGCACGATGCCGCGGCCCAGCTCCTCCATCACCACCATGCCCTCGACCGGTCCCATGCCGAGGCCGCCGTCGTCTTCCGGGATGTAGAGGCCGCACAGGCCGAGCTCGGCGAGTTCATTGAAGGCCTCGCGCGAGAAGCCGCCGGCGGCTTCCGTGGCGCGGCGGCGTTCGAAGCTGTAGCCCTTCTCCACCCATTTGTGCACGGCGTCGCGCAGTTGCTGCTGGTCGTCGGTGAAATCGAAATCCATGTTGTTCTCCTGTTCCTGCTGCGATCAGCCGAGAATCGTCTGCGCGACGATGTTGCGTTGCACTTCGTTGCTGCCGCCATAGATGGTGGTCTTGCGCATGTTGAAGTAGGTCGAGGCCAAGGGCGCGTTGGCCAGCAGGCCGCCGGGGTAGTCACCCTGCCAGCCGGCTTCCATCGCCTCACGGATCAGCGGCACGGCGTAGGGGCCGGCGGCCAGCATCATGAGTTCGCTGTAACGCTGCTGGATTTCGCTGCCGCGGATCTTGAGCAGGCCGGCGATATCGAGCGAGTTCTTGCCCGACTTCTCGGCGCTCAGCACGCGCAGCACCAGCATCTCCAGCGCCACCACGTCCACTTCCAGCTTGGCGATCTCATCGCGGAAACGCACATCGTCATAAACGCCTTCGGCCTTGGCGATGCGTTTCAGGCGCTCCAGTTCGCGCTTGGCGCGGTTGACGTCCGCAATGTTGGTGCGTTCATGCGAGAGCAGGTGTTTGGCGTAGGTCCAGCCCTTGTTCTCCTCGCCGATCAGGTTCTCGGCCGGCACTTCGACGTTGTCGAAGAACACCTCATTCACTTCGCACTCGCCGTCGAGCAGCCGGATCGGGCGCACCGTCACGCCGGGGGTTTTCATGTCGATCAGCAGGAAGGAAATGCCGGTCTGCGGCTTGCCCTCGGTGCTGGTACGCACCAGGCAGAAGATCCACTCGCCGTACTGGCCCAAGGTGGTCCAGGTCTTCTGGCCGTTGACGATGTACTTGTCGCCTTGGCGTTCGGCACGGGTCTTGACCGAAGCGAGGTCGGAGCCGGAACCCGGCTCGCTGTAGCCCTGGCTCCACCAGACTTCGCCGCTGGCGATGCCGGGCAGGAAGCGCTGCTGCTGCGCCGGGCTGCCGAAGGCCATGATGACCGGCGCCACCATCACCGGGCCGAAGGGAATCACGCGTGGCGCACCGGCCAGCGCGCATTCCTCCTCGAACAGGTGCTTTTGCACCGCGGTCCAGCCCGGGCCGCCGAACTGCTTGGCCCAGCCCCAGCCGAGCCAGCCTTTTTTGCCGAGAATCTTCGCCCAGCGCTGGTGGTCGTCGCGCGTCAGGTGCAGGGCGTTGTGCACCTTGTGGGCAATATCGGCCGGCAGGTTCTCGCGCACCCAGGCGCGGATGTCTTCACGGAACTTCTGCTCTTCAGGGGTAAATGCCAAATCCATAGAGGGTCTCCAAACTGGCTGCGCGGATTCATTTTTTGCGAGCTCAAGTCTGCGTTTTTAGCACGATCGTTCGCTTTCAACTGTCCAAACCGCGACAATCGGAAGCACCCCCGTGGCCTGGCCACACTGCGTGTGGCCGCCTTCCCCCTGAAGGGGGCAACGCCAGTGGCCCGGCGCAGCCGGTTCCACGGCGTTCCGCGCGTTGGGTTCCCTTGGTGTTGCATGCTTGGCCTATCCTGGAGGTCCTGCCATCTGGCAGAGACAGGCACAATCCAGCTTGGCAGAGAAACTGAAGAATGAAAAACATCGTCATCCTGATTTCCGGCGGCGGCTCCAATATGGCGGCCCTCGTCAAGACCGCCGAGCGCGAGCGCTGGCAAGACAAATTCGATGCACGGGTAGCGGCTGTCATCAGCAACAAGGCCGATGCCAAGGGGCTGCTATTCGCGCGCGAGCAGGGCATCAGCACCGGGGTGCTGGACCACAAGGCCTATGACTCGCGTGAAGCCTTTGATGCCGCCCTGATGGCGGCCATCGACGCGTACCAGCCGGCGCTGGTGGTGCTGGCCGGTTTCATGCGCATTCTCACGCCCGGTTTCGTGACCCATTACGCGGGCCGGCTGCTCAACATCCATCCTTCGCTGCTGCCGGCTTTCCCGGGCCTGCACACGCACCAGCGAGCGATCGAGGCCGGTTGCAAGTTCGCGGGCGCCACCGTGCACCAGGTGACGGCCGAGCTGGACCACGGCCCGATCCTGGCGCAGGCGGTGGTGCCGGTGTTGCCCGAAGACGATGAGCACACGCTGGCGGCGCGTGTGCTGACGCAGGAGCACCTGATCTACCCGCGCGCAGTGGCTGAATTGCTACAAAAACAATAGCTTATTGCGCAGGTTTCTCGGGGGCTTGCTGCTGATTTTGTTCTGAAACCCAGGCAAAACGCGGCTGCCGCACGCCGTCGATCACCACCTCTTCGCCAAACATCGCAGCCGGCCGCACCCACAGGCCACGCTCGCCGTAGAGCGCGCGGTACAGCGTCATCGGCTCCAGCGTCTCGCTGTGGCGCACGGTGCCCAGCACCTCGTACATCAGGTTCTTGTAGTGGCGGTAGATGCCGGGCCGGGTTTCGATCAGCGGGGGGAGTTGTTCGTCGTGCATTGGGTCTTTCGTGTGCCGCGGCAGGTGTCTGGTGAACGATCCGGCGGCGCATGGGACAATCTTGAGTTACGAGATCTTATTGCCTATGCATCCCAAATCCCTGCTGGACGTCTGCTCCGAGCTCGTCCGGCTCACCCTCAAGTTCGATCATCCGGCCGACGCCATCGTGTCGCGCTTTTTCCGTGACAACCGCGGCCTCGGCCCGCGCGAACGCGCCACGCTGGCCGAAACCGTCTACACCGTGCTGCGCAAGAAACTGCTGTTCGACCAGCTCGCGCTCTCGGGCAGCGGCCCGAAGGAGCGGCGTTTGGCCATCCTCGGTTTTTTCGGCCCGCGCGACTTCCTCAAGGGCGCGCTGACCGACCAGGAGAAGCAGTGGCTCGACCAGTGCGACCAGGTCAAGCCGACCGACCTGATGGACCGACATCGCCACAACCTGCCCGACTGGCTGGTGCAGCCGCTCAAGGAGCAGCTGGGTGACGACTTCTGGCCGCTGGTCGACAGCCTCAACCTGGGCGCCGGCCTGGACCTGCGCGTCAACACCCAACAGGCCAAGCGCGAGGCGGTCCAGAAGGAGCTGCAGGTGGCCGGCATCAAGGCCGTGCCGACGCCGTACTCCCCCTGGGGCCTGCGCATCGACGGCAAGCCGCCCCTGAACAAGCTTGATGCCTTCACCCGCGGCGCCATCGAGGTGCAGGATGAAGGCTCGCAGCTGCTGGCCCTGCTGCTGGAGGCCAAGCGCGGCGAGATGGTGGCCGATTTCTGCGCCGGCGCCGGCGGCAAGACGCTGGCCATCGGCGCGGCCATGCGCAGCACCGGCCGGCTCTATGCCTTCGACACCTCGGCGCACCGGCTGGAGGCCTTGAAGCCGCGGCTGGCGCGCAGTGGCTTGTCCAACGTGCACCCGGCCGCCATTGCGCACGAACGCGACGAGCGCATCAAGCGCCTGGCCGGCAAGCTCGACCGGGTGCTGGTCGATGCGCCGTGTTCCGGCCTGGGCACGCTGCGGCGCAACCCGGACCTGAAGTGGCGCCAGAACCTGCAGGCGGTGCAGGAGATGACGGTCAAGCAGGCCGCCATCCTGGCCAGCGCGGCGCGCTTGCTCAAGCCCGGTGGCCGGCTGGTCTACGCCACCTGCAGCATCCTGCCGCAGGAAAACGAGGCCATTGCCGAGGCGTTTTCGGCTGCCCACAGCGATTTCCAGCCGCTGGAGGCCGGGGACGTGCTGGGCCAGTTGAAGGTAGAGGGTGCTGCCGGTCTGTGCAGCGGCGGCGACAGCGGCCAGAAATACCTGCGCCTGTGGCCGCACAAACATCAAACGGACGGCTTCTTTGCTGCAATTTGGCAGAAAAAGTGACGATCTGACTTGAAACCGGTTTTTCTGCCTGCATTTGACAGTGGTCAAACCAGGGCAAAACCCCTAAAATTCATACCCTTGGGGGGTGGTCAGAGGGCCACCCTTATTTCTATATTTATTTCGTTGAGATACGTTGACTATGTTGCTTCCTGACTGGGCTGTGCTGAATGCGGCCATTGACTGGCTGGCCCACGGCCTGTGGGATCTGGCCTGGTGGCAGATCGTTTTGTTCGCACTCGCCATGACGCATGTCACCATTGCCAGCGTCACCATCTTCCTGCACCGCCACCAGGCGCACCGTGCGCTCGACCTGCACCCGATCGCCTCGCACTTCTTCCGCTTCTGGCTCTGGCTGACCACTGGTCAGGTGACCAAGGAATGGGCCGCCATCCACCGCAAGCACCACGCCAAGTGCGAGCAGGCCGAAGACCCGCACAGCCCTCATGTCTACGGCATCAAGAAGGTGCTGTTCGAAGGCGCCGAGCTGTACCGCGCCGAAGCCAAGAACCAGGAAACCATGGCGCGTTACGGCCATGGCACGCCGGACGACTGGATCGAACGCAACCTCTACACCCGCTATTCCTGGCAGGGTGTGGGCCTGATGATGATCATCGACCTGGCTCTGTTTGGCGCCGCCGGCCTGGCCGTCTGGGCCCTGCAGATGGCCTGGATCCCGATCACCGCCGCCGGCATCATCAATGGTGGCGCCCACTACTGGGGCTATCGCAATTTCGAGGCGACCGACGCCAGCACCAACATCTCGCCCTGGGGCATCATCATCGGCGGTGAGGAGTTGCACAACAACCACCACACCTACCCGACCTCGGCCAAGCTGTCGGTCAAGCCCTACGAGTTCGACATCGGCTGGCTTTACATCAGCCTGATGCAGATGGTGGGCCTGGCCAAGGTCAAGAAGACGCCGCCCAAGCTCGCTTTCGGTGACATCAAGCCGGTGGCCGACGAGAAGACGCTTGAAGCCCTGATCGCCAACCGCTACGAGATCATGGCCGGTTATGCCAACGGCATGCAGCGCGCCTTCCAGCAGGAAGTGGCTGCGCTGAAGGCCCGCAGTGCCGACACCGCCGTCATCAAGGCCGCCAGCCGTTGGCTGCACCGTGACGCCGACAAGGTGCCCGCCGCGGCCATGCCCAAACTGGCCAAGGTTCGCGAAGCGTCCCCGGTGCTCGACAAGATGGTGACCATGCGTGAAGAACTGCGCCAGCTCTGGCTCAACACTTCGCTCTCGCGCGAGCAGCTGCTGGCCAATCTGCAGGCCTGGTGCCATCGTGCCGAGGAAAGCGGCATTGCCGCACTGCAGGAGTTTTCGCGCAAGCTGCGGGCGGCACGCGCCTGATAACCGTGTCGTCCCTGCATCTGAAAAAGCCCGCATCATGCGGGCTTTTTTTTGGGCGGCGTTGGCTGGCTTGGCATGCCGGGTCTCGGCCCGGCGGCCGACTCCCTTTTCTTGTCTCGCCAAGAAAAGGAAGCAAAAGAAGGCGAGCCGAAGTCAGGGCCGCTCCGCGGTACCTTGCGCTGCTCGCATCGGGCGGGGACGGGCTAAACTCGCTGCGCTCGGACAACGCCCGCCCTGATCCGCCCGCTGCTGCGCTGCTCAGCCTTGCCACACGGCGATGAAATCCGACAGTCAGGATAGCCGAATAGGCGGGCAACAAAAAGCCCGCATGAAGCGGGCTTTTCTGAGAGAGGAAAGACTGAATTACTTCAGCTTCATTTCCTTGTATTCCACGTGCTTGCGAGCCTTGGGATCAAACTTCATGATCGCCATTTTCTCGGGCATGGTTTTCTTGTTCTTGCTGGTGGTGTAGAAGTGACCGGTACCGGCCGTGGATTCCAGCTTGATTTTTTCGCGTCCGCCTTTGGTTGCCATGATTCAGCTCCTTAAGCTTGGCCACGTGCGCGCAGGTCGGCGAGCACGGAGTCGATACCATTCTTGTCGATCAGACGCAGGGCGGCGCTGGAAACGCGCAGACGGACCCAGCGGTTCTCGGATTCAACCCAGAAACGGCGGTATTGCAGGTTCGGCAGGAACCGGCGCTTGGTTTTGTTGTTGGCGTGGGAAACATTGTTTCCGACCATCGGGCCTTTGCCCGTAACTTCACATACGCGTGCCATGAGGACACTTCGCTTTCTTGAAAACGGCAGTCACTGACGTGAGTGCCTCACCTCGCCAGATTTCCTCAAAGGGTCGGGTGGCGGTAACCCATGATCACTGGGCGGACCCAGCAAAGCCTGCAATTATAACCAGATTTGGGCAGATTGCTCAAGATTTGAACAATCCAGGGCCGCGCACAGCGCAGGCCTGTTCGCAGGCACCCGCGGAACCGGCTTGGCCGGGCCGCTGGGTGCGCCCCCTTGAGGGGGGATGCGAGCCACACGCAGTGGCGAGAGTCGGGGGTGTTTTCTTACCCCTCCTGTTCCAGGAACCGCTGCGCATCCAGCGCCGCCATGCAGCCGGTGCCGGCGCTGGTGATGGCCTGGCGGTAGACATGGTCCTGCACGTCGCCGGCGGCAAAGATGCCGGGCACCGAGGTCTGGGTGGCAAAACCCTTGAGGCCGCCCTGGGTGACGATGTAGCCGTTGTCCATCGCCAGCTGGCCCTGGAAGATCTCGGTGTTGGGGGCGTGGCCGATGGCGATGAAGCAGCCTTGCAGCGCCAGGTCTTCGGTGCTGCCGTCCTTGGTGCTCTTGAGGCGGATGCCGGTCACGCCGCTGGCGTCGCCCAGCACCTCGTCCAGGGTCTGGAAGGTCTTGAGCACGATCTTGCCGGCGGCCACCTTGTCCATCAGCTTGTCCACCAGGATCGGTTCGGCCTTGAACTTGTCGCGCCGGTGCACCAGGTAGACCTTGCTGGCGATGTTGGAGAGGTAGAGCGCTTCTTCCACGGCGGTGTTGCCGCCGCCGACCACGCAGCAGACCTGGTCGCGGTAGAAGAAACCGTCGCAGGTGGCGCAGCCGGAGACGCCGCGGCCCATGAAGGCCTGCTCGGACGGCAGGCCGAGGTACTTGGCCGAAGCGCCGGTGGCGATGATGAGCGCGTCGCAGGTGTAGGTGCCGCTGTCGCCGGTCAGGGTGAAGGGGCGCTTGCTGAAATCGACCTTGTTGATGTGGTCGAACACGATCTCGGTCTTGAAACGTTCGGCGTGGGCCTGGAAGCGCTGCATCAGGTCCGGGCCCTGCACACCGTCCACGTCGGCCGGCCAGTTGTCGACTTCGGTGGTGGTCATGAGCTGGCCGCCCTGGGCCATGCCGGTGATCAGCAGGGGCTTGAGGTTGGCGCGTGCGGCGTAGACGGCGGCGGTGTAGCCGGCCGGGCCGGAGCCGAGAATCAGGACTTGGGCATGCTTGTTCTGTGACATTCTGAAACCTTTGCAAGGGGGATGCAGGCTCGATTGTAAGAACGGATGGCGCCCGGCGCCGGACGCCCTGGGCATGCCCTTGCCTGCACCAGACTTATCAGCGGCGGGTGGGCACAAAAAACGGCTGCGTCTGCGTTAAGCTTGGCCCTTACCCTGCCTATGACGTACTCCCTCAATACCCTGAACAACAGCTCCCGCCCGGGGGACGTGCCGGCCCGCACAGGCTGGAGCCGTTTTGCCCATGAACTGGCCCTGGTGGCCGGCCTGGTGGGGCTGGCCTTCTGGCTGCTGGCGCTGACCAGCCATTCGCTGCAGGACGCCGCCTGGTCCACCTCGGGCGAGAGCGGTGCCATCCACAACCGCGGCGGCCGGCTGGGCGCCTGGCTGGCCGATGCCAGTTATTACCTGCTCGGGTTTTCGGTCTGGTGGGCTTTTGCCGCTGGCGTGCGGGCTTGGCTGGCCTCGCTGGCTCGCTGGCTGCGCGGCCATGAGCTGCTGGAGACGCCGGCGGTGCACGAGTCGTCGCGCTTAAGCCGCTGGGCGGCCGGGCGCACCGCGTTCTGGCTCGGGCTGGCCATGCTGCTGTGTGCCAGCGTCGCCATTGAGTGGGCGCGCTTTTTCAGCCTGGAAACCCGTCTGCCGGGCCATGGCGGTGGTGTACTGGGTTATTTCGTCGGTCCCTTCAGCGTGCGCTGGCTGGGTTTTGCCGGCTCGGCGCTGGTGGCCATCGGCTTGGGCGTGATCGGCTCGGCGCTGGTGTTCCGTTTTTCCTGGGGCCATGTGGCCGAGCGCCTGGGCAGCTGGATTGACGGCTTCATCGAGTCCCGCCGTGAAAAGCGCGAGATTGCCGAGGACCTGGCATTCGGCCAGCAGGCGGCGCGCGAGCGTGAAGAGGTGGTGATGGAGGAGCGCGAGGAAATCGTCGAGCAGCATCATGCGCCGGTGCTGATCGAGCCTGTGCTGGTGGAGGTGCCGCAGAGCGAACGTGTCGCCAAGGAACGGCAAAAGCCCCTGTTCAGCGAACTGCCGGACTCCAAGCTGCCGCAGGTCGACCTGCTCGACGGCGCACCGGCGCGCCAGGACGGCGTGGCGCCCGAAACGCTGGAGATGACCAGCCGCATGATCGAGAAGAAGTTGAAGGACTTCGGCGTTGAGGTGCGTGTGGTGCTGGCCCAGCCCGGCCCGGTGGTCACGCGCTACGAGATCGAGCCCGCCACCGGCGTCAAGGGCTCGCAGATCGTCGGCCTGGCCAAGGACCTGGCGCGAAGCTTGAGCCTGGTGTCGATCCGCGTGGTGGAAACCATTCCCGGCAAGAACTACATGGCGCTGGAGCTGCCCAACGCCAAGCGGCAGTCGATCCGCCTGTCCGAGATCCTGGGTTCGCAGGTCTACAACGAAGCCAAGTCCATGCTGACCATGGGCCTGGGCAAGGACATCGTCGGCAACCCGGTGGTGGCGGATCTCGCCAAGATGCCACACGTGCTGGTGGCCGGTACCACCGGTTCCGGCAAGTCGGTCGGCATCAACGCCATGATCCTCTCGCTGCTGTACAAGGCCGAGGCACGCGACGTGCGCCTGCTGATGATCGACCCCAAGATGCTGGAGATGTCGGTCTACGAAGGCATCCCGCACCTGCTGGCGCCGGTGGTGACCGACATGAAACAGGCGGCGCACGGCCTGAACTGGTGCGTGGCCGAGATGGAGCGCCGTTACAAGCTCATGAGCATGCTCGGCGTGCGCAACCTGGCCGGCTACAACCACAAGATCGACGAGGCCAAGGCCAGGGGCGAGTTCGTCTACAACCCGTTCAGCCTGACGCCAGAAAGCCCGGAGCCGCTGCAGCGCCTGCCGCACATCGTGGTTGTCATCGACGAGCTGGCCGACCTGATGATGGTGGTGGGCAAGAAGATCGAGGAGTTGATCGCCCGCCTGGCGCAAAAGGCGCGTGCCGCCGGCATCCACCTGATCCTGGCCACCCAGCGCCCCAGCGTGGACGTGATCACCGGCCTGATCAAGGCCAACATCCCGACCCGTATCGCCTTCCAGGTGTCGAGCAAGATCGACAGCCGCACCATCCTCGACCAGATGGGCGCCGAGGCGCTGCTGGGCATGGGCGATATGCTCTACATGGCCAGCGGCACTGGCCTGCCGATCCGCGTGCATGGCGCCTTCGTCAGTGACGACGAGGTGCACCGCGTGGTGAGCTACCTGAAAGCCCAGGGCGAGCCGGACTACATCGAAGGCGTGCTCGAAGGCGGCACGGTGGAGGGCGAGGACGGCCCGAACGGCGAGGGCGGTGGCAGCGGCGAGAAGGACCCGATGTACGACCAGGCGGTCGAGATCGTGCTGAAGAACCGCAAGGCCAGCATCTCGCTGGTGCAGCGCCACCTCAAGATCGGCTACAACCGCGCCGCCCGGCTGGTGGAAGACATGGAAAAAGTCGGCCTCGTCAGCGCCATGAGCAGCAACGGCCAGCGCGAGATCCTGGTGCCGACGCGTTCCGAATAACCTTGTGGGTCAGACCACTTTGCGCAGCAAATGTGCTCTGACCCCAACTGAATATGAAAAAAATCGCTATTTTTTTGATAGCTGTTAGCGCCCATTCCGCTTGGGCGGACGGCCTGGAAAGCCTGGAGCTTTTCATGAAGACCACCAGCAGCGGCCGCGCCGAGTTCACCCAGGTGGTGACCACGCCGGCCCGCGAGGGGCAGGCGGCGCGCAACAAGACCTCCAGCGGCAGTTTCGAGTTCGTGCGGCCCAACCGCTTCAAGTTCATCTACAAGAAACCGTTCGAGCAAAGCCTGGTGGCCGACGGCCAGACGCTGTGGCTGTACGACGTGGACCTGAACCAGGTGACGGCACGCAAGCAGTCGCAGGTGCTGGGCAGCACGCCGGCGGCGCTGATTGCCGCCGCGCCCGACCTGCGCGCGCTGCAGGCCGATTTCGCGCTGGCAACGGCGCCCGACAAGGACGGCCTGCAGTGGGTCGTGGCCACGCCGAAGGCGAAAGAGGGCCAGTTGCAGGTCATCCGCGTCGGTTTCAGGGTGGGGGAAAAAACGGCCGCGTTGGCCGCGCTGGAGATTCTGGATAGCTTTGGCCAGCGTTCTCTGCTGAGTTTTAGCCAGTTCGAGGTCAATCCACGCCTGGCCGCCGATGCGTTTCAGTTCAAGCCGCCCAAGGGGGCGGACGTCATCCGGCCCTGAGATGAGGGCTGGCACCCGGGCGGTGCCGTGGGGTCACTCCTTGTCTGGCGCCGGGGTCGGCTGATCCAGCGGAGCCTCATCGGCTTGCGCTTCGGCTGACGGTGTGTCGTGCCCCGATGCCTTGCGTTGTGCCTTCTCTTCCTTCTTTTTCTTCTTTTCCAGTTCGCGCTGCCGTTTCTCGTATTGGTAGTTGGGTTTCGCCATGGGCTTTCTCTTTCAATGATGTCGATGCTGCACACGATACCCGATTCGGTACGTGCCTCGCCAGAAATTTTCGTTTCTCCGCCGCTGTTCGACCCGCCGGGGCGTGCGTGGAGACGGCCGCCCTAAAATCCCCGGCATGAACAGCGCCAATGCTTCTTCCCACCAGCCCCTGGCCGAGCGCCTGCGCCCGCGTACGTTGGGCGAAGTGATCGGCCAGCAGCATCTGCTGGGCGAAGGCATGCCGTTGCGCATCGCGTTTGAATCGGGCCAGCCGCACAGCTGCATCCTGTGGGGCCCGCCGGGCACCGGCAAGACCACCATCGCGCGGCTGATGGCCGACGCCTTTGACGCGCAGTTCATCACCATCAGTGCGGTGCTTGGCGGCGTGAAGGACATTCGCGAGGCGGTGGAACAGGCGCAGGTGGCGCTCGGCCAGGGCCGGCGCACCATTGTGTTCGTCGACGAGGTGCACCGCTTCAACAAGAGCCAGCAGGACGCCTTCCTGCCGCACGTCGAGAGCGGCCTGTTCACCTTCATCGGCGCCACCACCGAGAACCCCTCGTTCGAGGTCAACTCGGCGCTGCTGTCGCGCGCCGCGGTGTATGTTCTGCAGTCGCTGAGCGAAGACGATTTGAAGCAAATTGTGGCCCGGGCCCTTGATATCAAAGAGGTACCCGCTATCGAAACAGTAGCAATCGACAAACTCATTGCCTATGCCGACGGTGACGCGCGCCGCCTGCTCAACACGCTGGAGACGCTGGCCGTGGCCGCCACCCAGCAGAAGCAGGACACGATCACCGAGGCCTGGCTGCTCAAGGTGCTGGGCGAGCGCATGCGCCGTTACGACAAGGGCGGCGAGCAGTTCTACGACACCATCAGCGCGCTGCACAAGTCGGTGCGCGGCAGCGACCCGGATGCTTCACTCTACTGGTTCGTGCGCATGCTCGACGGCGGCGCCGACCCGCGCTACATGGCGCGCCGGCTGGTCCGCATGGCCAGCGAAGACATCGGCCTGGCCGACCCGCGCGCGCTGCGCCTGGCGCTCGACGCCGCTGAGGTCTACGAACGGCTGGGTTCACCCGAGGGCGAGCTGGCGCTGGCCGAGTGCGTGGTCTACCTGGCCATTGCGCCCAAGAGCAATGCGGTCTACAAGGCCTTCAATGAGGCCAAGGCCTTCATCAAGAAGGATGGCACGCGCCCGGTGCCCATGCACCTGCGCAATGCACCCACCAAGCTGATGAAGGAACTCGACTACGGCAAGGGCTACCGTTACGCGCATGACGAGTCGGGTGGTTTTGCCGCCGGCGAGCGCTATTTGCCCGACGGCATGCCCGAGCCGGGTTTCTACCGACCCGTGGAACGCGGTCTGGAGATCAAAATCGCCGAGAAGATGCGTACACTGCGCGCGCTGAACGACAACAAGAGCGACAACAAGAAATGACGGGGACCGGTCGCAGGCGGCATGAAGCTTGCATCGGCGATTAAATGGACATCCTCCTGCAGCAAATCATCAACGGCCTGGTGCTGGGCAGCATGTACGCGCTGGTGGCGCTGGGTTACACCATGGTGTACGGCATCATCGGCCTGATCAACTTCGCTCACGGTGAGGTGCTGATGGTGGGCGCGCTCACCAGCTGGAGTGTCATCGGCCTGATGCAAGGCGCGATGCCGGGCGCACCGGGCTGGCTCATCCTGCTGCTGGCCATGCTGATCGCCTGCGTGGTGGCCGCCACGCTCAACTACAGCATCGAGAAGATCGCCTACCGGCCGCTGCGCAACGCACCGCGGCTGGCGCCGCTGATCACCGCCATCGGCATGTCCATCCTGCTGCAGACGCTGGCCATGATCATCTGGAAACCCAACTACAAGTCCTTCCCCGCGCTGCTGCCGAGTGAACCGATTCCGCTCGCGGGTGCCACCATCACACCGACGCAGGTGCTGATCCTGGCGCTGACGGCCGTCTGCCTGGCGGCGCTGATGTGGCTGGTGCACGCCACCAAACTGGGCCGTGCTATGCGCGCCACGGCCGAGAACCCGCGCGTGGCCGCGCTCATGGGCGTGCGGCCGGACCGCGTGATCTCGGCCACCTTCATCATCGGCGCCGTGCTGGCGGCGGTGGCTGGCGTGATGTGGGCCGCCAACTACGGCACGGTGCAGCACAGCATGGGTTTCCTGCCTGGGCTCAAGGCCTTCACGGCGGCGGTGTTCGGCGGCATCGGCAACCTGGCTGGTGCCGTGGTCGGCGGCATCCTGCTCGGGCTGATCGAGTCGATTGGCGCCGGCTACATCGGCGACCTCACCGGCGGCGTGCTGGGCAGCCACTACGCCGACATCTTTGCCTTCATCGTGCTGATCGTGGTGCTGACGCTGCGGCCGTCGGGACTGCTCGGGGAAAGAGTTGCGGACCGTGCTTGAAATGAAACAACAGCAACGTCTGATCACCATCCTGCTCGCCGCCATCGGCCTGCTGGTGCTGCCGCTCATCCTGCAGGGTTTCGGTAACGCCTGGGTGCGCATTGCCGACATGACGCTGCTGTTCGTGCTGCTCTCGCTCGGCCTGAACATCGTGGTCGGTTATGCCGGCCTGTTGGACCTCGGTTTTGTCGCCTTCTTCGCCATCGGCGCCTACATGTTCGGCCTGATGGCCTCGCCGCACCTGAGCGACACCTTCCCGCTCTTTGCCGCCCTGTTCCCCAACGGCCTGCACACACCGCTGTGGCTGGTGATTCCGCTGGCCGCGCTGCTGGCCGGCGGGTTTGGCATTCTGCTCGGCGCACCCACCTTGCGCTTGCGCGGCGACTACCTGGCCATCGTCACCCTCGGCTTCGGCGAGATCATCCGCGTCTTCCTCAACAACCTGGACCACCCGTTCAACCTGACCAACGGCCCCAAGGGCATTGGCCAGATCGACTCCATCAAGTTCTTCGGTTTTGACCTCAGCAAGAAGCTCAACCTGTTCGGCTTCGACCTGTCGTCCGTCACGCTGTATTACTACCTGTTCCTGGTGCTGGTGGTGGTGAGTGTGATCATCTGCCACCGGCTGGAGCTGTCGCGCATCGGCCGTGCCTGGATGGCGATCCGCGAGGACGAAGTGGCCGCCAAGGCCATGGGCATCAACACCCGCAACATGAAGCTGCTGGCCTTCGGCATGGGCGCCACCTTCGGCGGTGTCTCGGGTGCCATGTTCGCCGCCTTCCAGGGGTTCATCTCGCCCGAATCGTTCAGTCTGATGGAGTCGGTGATGATCGTCGCCATGGTGGTGCTGGGCGGCCTCGGCCACCTGCCGGGTGTCATCCTCGGCGCCGTGCTGCTGGCCGCGCTGCCCGAGGTGCTGCGTTACGTGGCCGGCCCCTTGCAGGCCATGACCGGCGGCCGGCTTGACGCCGCCATCCTGCGCCAGCTGCTGATTGCACTGGCCATGATCGGCGTCATGCTGCTGCGCCCGCGCGGCCTGTGGCCGGCGCCTGAGCATGGCAAGTCGCTGCAGCGCCGGGAGGGCCAGGCATGAGCGTGAGCGCCGTCGGGCCGTCCCAAGGCGCGAAGGCCCCCTCGGGGGGCAGCGCAGCACACGAAGTGGCAAGCGTGGGGGCCAATACCCCTCTGCTGCAGGTCAGTGGTGTGAGCAAGCGCTTCGGCGGCCTGCAGGCGCTGAACGACGTCGTCCTGCGCATCGAACGCGGCCAGGTCTACGGCCTGATCGGCCCCAACGGCGCCGGCAAGACCACCTTCTTCAACGTCATCACCGGCCTCTACACGCCCGACAGCGGCACGTTCGAACTCGCCGGCCGGCCCTACCGGCCAAGCGCCGTGCACGAGGTGGCGCAGGCAGGCATTGCGCGCACCTTCCAGAACATCCGCCTGTTCACCGACATGACAGCGCTGGAAAACGTGATGGTCGGGCGCCACATCCGTTCCCGCACCGGTCTGCTGGGCGCCATTTTCCGCACACCCGCTTTTAAAGCCGAGGAGGCCGCGATTGCGGCGCGCGCGCACGAACTGCTGGCCTATGTCGGCATCGGCCAGTTGGCCGACTACAAGGCGCGCACGCTGAGTTATGGTGACCAGCGTCGGCTGGAAATCGCGCGCGCGCTGGCGACCGAGCCGCAGCTGCTGGCGCTGGACGAGCCGGCCGCCGGCATGAATGCCACCGAAAAAGTGCAGCTGCGCGAACTGATCGACCGCATCCGCAACGACGGCCGCACCGTGCTGCTGATCGAGCACGACGTCAAGCTGGTGATGGGCCTGTGCGACCGCGTCACCGTGCTCGATTACGGCAAGCGGATTGCCGAAGGCACGCCGGCCGAGGTGCAGCGCAACACGCAGGTGATCGAGGCCTACCTTGGTCATGGTGCCGGTTCCGCGACACAGGAGCAGCCCGCATGAGCAACGAGGCCTTGCTGCAAGTCAACGGCCTGCAGGTCGCCTACGGCGGCATCCAGGCTGTCAAGGGCATCGACTTCGAAGTACGTGCTGGCGAACTGGTGTGCCTGATCGGCTCCAACGGCGCCGGCAAGACCAGCACCATGAAAGCCATCACCGGCACGCTGCCGGCCAGCGCCGGCGAGCTGCGTTACCTCGGCCGCCCGGTCGCCGGCCAGGGCGCCTGGGACCTGGTGCGCCAGGGCCTGGCCATGGTGCCGGAAGGGCGCGGCGTGTTCACGCGCATGAGCATCGCCGAGAACCTGCAGATGGGCGCCTACTGCCGCAACGACAAGGCAGAAATCGCGACCGACGCCGAGCAGATGTACGCGCTGTTCCCCCGTTTGAAGGAACGCCACGGCCAACTGGCCGGCACGCTCAGTGGCGGCGAGCAGCAGATGCTGGCCATGGCGCGCGCGCTCATGAGCCGGCCGCGCCTGCTGCTGCTGGACGAACCGTCCATGGGCCTGGCGCCGGTGATGGTGGACAAGATCTTCGAGGTCATCCGCGACGTGGCGGCGCAAGGCGTCACCATCCTGCTGGTAGAGCAGAACGCCAGCCGCGCGCTGGCTATTGCGGACCGCGGTTACGTCATGGAGTCGGGGCACATCACGCTCAGCGGCCCGGCGCAGACGCTGTTGCACGACCCGGCAGTGCGGGCGGCCTATCTGGGCGAGTGAACCCCGCCTTGGCAGGTGGCGGAATTGATGCCATGGCTAAGCTGGCTGGCATCACCGTTTAATCAGCCAAAGTACGGCTTGGCGCGCTTGTCAGCCGGTATGGAGCGAAAAGTCAGAACGCCTCTTTTGCGGAATATATTTTGGAAATGATTGCTAAATCACGTTATGCCTCTACAAATGGCCGCTGATCCCATCTTCGATCGCGAAGAAAGTCTCCGAAAGCGCCTTAACGCTTTCCTATCGCGTAGCTTCGAGCTACCTGACCACGACTATTACGCGCGGCTGAACACAGAAACGTTCCTCGGTCTGAAATCCGTACTGGCTGACATCAACAACATTCTTACTCTTCGCGTATCTCTTGCCTTTATTGAGTGGGTGGCGCTTCGCCTTAATCTCGATGCTCACGCCAAGCTTGAACTCGAAACGGCGCTTCTCCGGTCCAAGCCCAACGCCAATGGCTTTGATGTATGGCTTGGCTACCCCATTGCCTTCGTTGCCGAAGTCAAGTGCAATGTCCCAATTAACAAGGGCTCCGTTTATGGAGCACAGCAGCGGCACGGAATTGAAAAGGATGTAACCTCTCTACTTGAGGGCAAGCAAAAGGCAAGTATGAATCCGCAGTCCTGCCTTAAGTTTCTTGCGTTCCTGGACAAGCCGGAAATCCGTGCAGCAAACCAGCATCTGCTTGGCGTCAGTAAGATATGCAAAGGCCGCTTGGTGTTTGTCGGGGAAGACACCGAGTTGAACCGTCACGATGTTGTCTATGGTGTCTATGTCGCGCCCGAGGCATAACCCTGCGGTCCACCGGACGCTGCGCGATATAGCCGCGCAGCGCCGGTGACCTACACGTTCAAAAAGCCGTCAACTGGTACGAAAGTTACACCGCCTGCTTAGCGAATAACGCAGCGCTCCGCTCAGGTTTGCCACCGCCCATCGGGCGTGAGGTCTACGATGTACCTCTGTCTCACCGACCTGAGGAGTTCACATGAAACGCATCACCCTTTCCCTCATCGCCCTCGGCCTGGCCGGCAGCGCGCTGGCGCAGGAGGCCGTGTTCCAGACCAAGACGCTGACGCCCGAGGCGGCACTGACCGCCGCCCGTACCGCACTCGATGCCTGCCGCAAGCAGGGCTTTCAGGTGGCGGTGGCCGTGACCGACCGCAACGGCCTGGTGCAGGTGCTGCTGCGCGACCGTTTTGCCGGCCCGCACACGCCGAGCGTGGCCATGGACAAGGCCTGGACGGCGGCCAGCTTCAAGACCTCCACGCTGGAGATGGCCAAGGAAACCCAGCCTGGCAAACCGATGAGCGGCCTGCGCAACCTGCCGCACTTCATTGCGGCCGGCGGCGGCCTGATGATCGAGGGCGGTGGCACGCTGGTGGGCGCCATCGGCGTCTCCGGCGGGCCGGGCGGCGAGGCCGACGAGTCCTGCGCCAGGGCCGGCATCAAGGCGATTGCCGACAGCCTGGAACTCTGAGCAGCCTGCGTTGGTGTGATCTGAGGCCGGATCACACCACCAGCCTGCTATCGTTCTGACCCATGCTGTATTACACCCTCAAGGTCTTGCTGTCGGCCCTGCTCATCGTGGCCATCACCGAGGTCGCCAAGCGCAGCTCGGGTTTTGCTGCGCTGGTGGCCTCGCTGCCGCTCACGTCCTTGCTGGCGTTCGTCTGGCTGCATGTGGAGGGCACGCCGGCGAGCGAGATCGGCAGCCTGTCGAGCCAGATCTTCTGGCTGGTGCTGCCCTCGCTGGTGTTGTTTCTGCTGTTGCCGCTGCTGTTGCGCCAGGGCCTGAACTTCTGGCTCAGCCTGGGTCTGGCCAGTGCCGCCACCATCGTCTGCTACCTGGCCCTGCTGCCGCTGCTGCGCAAGTTCGGCGTTCAGCTCTGATGGATTGCTATTGATTTAATAGCTGGTTGCCCAATTAATACCTGGGCGGAATCAAATTCAAGTGCAACACTAGCGAGAGTTTATTGGATGGTCTCAGGCGAATGCTCGAGCCTGCTGAGCCACTGTCCATAGACCTCCAGAGGCGTCAGCCAACCCAGTGTTTTGCGAGGCCGTCCATTCATCAGATCGGCAATTTCATC
>Ga0208119_100045_pt1 | contig 76001 bp, 72 predicted proteins | sample LakWasMet51_LOW8_2_FD_183887 | JGI IMG/M metagenome (GOLD analysis project Ga0208119, IMG submission 183887) | Freshwater sediment methanotrophic microbial communities from Lake Washington under simulated oxygen tension - Sediment Metagenome... | ecosystem: Environmental > Aquatic > Freshwater >... | reverse complement strand
TAGCGGTTTGGAACCACCCCTTCCCATCTCGAACAGGGCCGTGAAACGAACCAGCGCCAATGATAGTATGCTCCTTGCATGCGAAAGTAGGTCACTGCCAAGCTATTTATACCAAAAACCCCATTACACATGTAGTGGGGTTTTTTTACGTCTGTAACATGCAGCAATGCTGCTACGGTTCAGACCTCTCTATCAAGACTAGCCATCTGCATCGACTCACGTATTAGGTCTAATGCCTGGTGATTAGGTGACTAAGTTAGCACTTTCTGTATGGGCGACACTATAGGTTCAATAGGTGCTGAAGTCGGCTTCAATTGAGTATATTTATATGATTGGCGGAGTAGAAGCCTGTTGTATTGGATATTTGAATTAGGTTGGATGTGTACCTCACTGTCTGCAGCACTACATTTTCATTTTTATGTTATTTAACATGTGACTGAGTTCAGTGCTTAATAGACTCTCACTGCCGGTATTGAGTAAAATCAGCTTTCGTAAGCTTGTCATACTGTCTACATCCATATGTAAGGCTTCTAGCCCGATGAGGCAACCTTCATGATGAACAACTTTGCCTTGCATTGTGATTTTTTCACCATTGCTACCAAGTGTGAGTGTCATGACACAGCTGCGGAGCTGTATAAAGCCCGTAATGGGCTTGTCAGTTTCAACTAATGCGCCTTTGAGTGATATATCGAGTAATTGGGCTGTGTGAATATCATCTAATAAACGGATGTTAAGTTGGACGGTGGCATCGAAATGAATGCGTGAATAGTGTCTGGACTCATTGATAAGCATACGTACTCTCCTATAGCCACATACATGAAAAGAATAGTTTTACTTAGCTCTATATTGTTAATATACGCTTATCACTGATTTAAAGCACATGTATCTAACATACATTTCATCAATAGGTTTATTAGTCTCTTCACTTTGCGCTTTTAATGATTGGTTTATGCCCTTAACACAGGTTAAAAACTAGATTGTTTGTGCGAGAGCATGGTGCTAGATCAGTTAAGTTTGCTCACGATGCATTTAATTTTATTTTTTGTGTTTGGAGTAATTTAATTTGGGGATTTTTGCTGAATGTATCGTTAACGAATCGTGCTTTAATGCCGTTGGTTAGTTGTGATTAGATGGTATTTTATGCTTAATTTAATGCATTTTTAGCGACAATGGCTACATTTTTAAGTAACTTAATGAATATGTAAAAGGTCTTAACTCTTATAGTAAATGTGGTGATTATGTATATGATATATGTGCAAAATGCTTAAAAAACACGACTAAACTTGACCAAAACCACTAAAAAAGACACACTACTGTTTTATAAAAAATTAAATTACAACGCATTTTGAATGCGCGGTATTTCAGACACGCTGTATTTGCTTTTGTTTCCTGAGTCGATTGATGATTGCACCAGAGATGTTAGGTGTAATACGACTAAACAAGTAGGCAAATGCGGCTCACGGAGCTACAACTGAATGTCATTGAACACACCTTTGAATAATCCCGATATTGATAGTCAAGAAACTCAAGAGTGGCTTGATGCTTTAATGGCCGTTATTGAAAATGAGGGCACAGAGCGTGCGCATTTCTTACTTGAGGCGATGATTGATAAAGCGCGTCGCTCAGGCAGTAACTTACCTTATAAAGCAACAACAGCGTATTTAAATACGATTCCTACACATTTACAGGCAAAGTTGCCTGGCGACCCAGAAATGGAGCGTAGAGTACGTGCATTAGTGCGCTGGAATGCAGTGATGACTGTGTTGCGTGCGAATGAGAAGTCACCTGGTGTAGGCGGGCATATTGCAAGCTTCCAATCAGCAGCGACACTTTACGATACTGGGTTTAACTATTTCTTCCGTGCGCCGAATGAAAACTTTGGTGGTGACTGCGTTTATTTCCAAGGCCACTCATCACCTGGTGTGTATGCACGTGCATTCTTAGAAGGCCGTATTACAGAAGAGCAGATGGATAACTTCCGTCAGGAAACTGGCGGCAATGGTTTACCTAGCTACCCACACCCTTGGCTAATGCCAGACTTTTGGCAGTTCCCTACGGTTTCTATGGGCTTAGGGCCTCTAGCTGGTATTTATCAGGCGCGTTTCTTGAAGTATATCCATGATCGCGGTATTGCTGATACTAGCGACCGTAAAGTATGGGTGTTCTGTGGTGATGGCGAGATGGATGAACCTGAGTCATTAGGTGCGATTTCATTAGCGAGCCGTGAGAAACTAGATAACTTGATTTTTGTGATTAACTGTAACTTACAGCGCTTGGATGGCCCGGTGCGCGGTAACGGCAAAATCATCCAAGAGTTGGAGTCAGACTTCCGTGGCTCTGGCTGGAACGTATTGAAAGTAGTTTGGGGCTCATACTGGGATCCTTTATTGGCGATGGATAAAGATGGCTTGCTCAAAAAGCGCATGGAAGAGTGCGTGGATGGCGAGTACCAAAACTTTAAACAAAAAGGTGGCGCGTATACACGTGAGCACTTCTTTGGTAAATATCCAGAGTTGAAAGAAATGGTTGCGGCCATGAGTGACCAGGATATCTGGCGCTTGAACCGTGGCGGTCATGACCCACATAAAGTATTTGCTGCTTACAATGCCGCAGTAAACCATAAAGGTCAGCCAACTGTAATTTTAGCTAAAACTGTTAAAGGTTATGGCATGGGTGACGCTGGTGAAGGTCAAAATACTACGCACCAACAAAAAAGCATGGATATTGAATCACTTAAGAAATTCCGTGATCGCTTTGACTTGCCAATCACTGATGAGCAGGTTGAGGGCTTGAGTTTCTACAAACCAGCTGAAGACTCACCAGAAATGAAATACATGGCATCACGCCGTGAAGCGATGGGCGGCTTTGTACCACAACGTCGCCGTAAAGGTAATGAGCTTACTGTGCCTGCATTGTCTGCATTTGAAAATATGCTGACGGCTACTGGCGACCGTGAGATTTCTACCACCATGGCATTTGTACGTATTTTATCTACCTTGGTGCGTGATAAGCAGATTGGTAAATATGTTGTGCCAATCGTCCCGGATGAAGCGCGTACTTTTGGTATGGAAGGTATGTTCCGCCAGTTGGGTATCTACGCGAGCCAAGGTCAGTTATATGAGCCACAAGACTCAGACCAAGTGATGTTCTACAAAGAATCAAAAGACGGTCAGATTCTGGAAGAGGGTATTAACGAAGCGGGTTCATTCTCTAGTTGGTTGGCTGCTGCAACGTCATACTCTGTGACGGGTGTGCAAATGATTCCGTTCTACATTTACTACTCTATGTTTGGTTTCCAACGTGTTGGCGACTTGGCTTGGATGGCTGGTGACTCACGTGCGCGTGGTTTCTTGTTAGGTGCGACGGCTGGCCGTACTACATTGAATGGTGAAGGTTTGCAGCATGAAGATGGCCATAGCCATTTGATGTCGGCAACGATTCCGAATTGTATTTCTTATGACCCGACCTTCTCTTATGAGTTGGCAGTGATCATTCAAGAAGGCTTGCGCCGTATGGTGCAAAATCAAGAAGATGTGTACTACTACATTACCTTGATGAATGAGAACTACAGCCATCCAGCAATGCCTGAAGGCAGTGCTGACGGTATCCTTAAAGGCATGTATAGCTTTAGCAAATCTAAAGCTAAGGGTGAAAAAGTGCAATTGATGGGTAGTGGTGTGATTCTACGTGAAGTGATTGCCGCTGCTGAGTTGTTGGAAAAGGACTGGGGCATCTCTGCTGACGTGTGGAGCGTACCTAGCTTTACCGAGCTACGTCGTGAAGGCCTGGAGTGTGACCGCTGGAATATGCTAAACCCGGAAAAATCGCAAAAAGTGAGCTATGTTGCTGCTAGCTTAAAAAATGCGACAGGCCCTGTGATTGCATCTACTGACTACATGAAGAGCTTTGCTGAGCAAATCCAACGTTTTGTACCAAACAAATTTGTAGCACTGGGTACGGATGGTTTTGGTCGTTCAGATAGCCGCGAAGCATTGCGCGACTTCTTTGAAGTGAATCGCTACTATGTAGTTGTTGCGGCGCTAAAAGCGTTGAGTGATGAAGGTAAGTTGCCAGTTGCTAAAGTGGCTGAAGCCGTTAAAAAATACAGTTTGGATGCTAATAAGCCAAACCCAACGACAGTTTAAGGATACGCATAGATGGCAGTTCAAGATATTTTTGTCCCGGATATCGGTAATTTCGATAGCGTGGATGTAATTGAAGTATTAATTAAAGCTGGTGATGTGATTGCCAAAGATGACTCCTTGATTACTGTAGAGTCAGATAAAGCTTCTATGGATATTCCTGCGCCTTTCGCTGGTGTTGTGAAAGAAGTGAAAATCAAGGTTGGTGACAAAGCGGCTCAAGGTACATTGTTAATCACAATGGACGTGAGCGATGCTGCACCAGCTGCCGAGGCTAAACCTGCGGTTGTGGAAGCGCCAAAGGCGGTGATTCCTGAGCCAACTAGACCTGCGCCAGAGCCACCGAAACCAGTGCAGCCAGCACAACAGCCAGTACCTGTAGCTGAAAGTGTTGTTGTCGCTTCAGGCAAGCTTTCACATGCGAGCCCATCAATCCGTAAGTTTGCGCGTGAGTTGGGCGTGAACTTGGCCTTGGTAAGCGGTACAGGCGCTAAGAATCGTATTTTACAAAGTGATGTACAAGCCTATGTGAAAGGTGAGTTAGCAAAACCACGTACGGAAAACATGGCGGCTGGTGTCAATGGTTTAGCTACATTGCCAATGCCAGTGATTGACTTTAGTAAGTTCGGTGCGATTGAGACTAAGTCTTTATCACGTATTAAGAAACTTTCTGGTGCAAACTTACACCGTAACTGGGTAACTGCACCACATGTGACGCAGTTTGATGAGGCAGATATTACGGATTTAGAAGATTTCCGTAAGTCTATGCAGGCCGATGCTGAGAAGCGTGGCGTTAAACTGACGATGTTGGCGTTTTTAATTAAAGCCTCAGTCAATGCATTAAAAGCTTATCCTAATTTCAATGCTTCACTTTCTCCTGATGGTGATAACTTGATATTGAAAAACTATTTCAATATCGGTTTTGCCTGTGACACACCTGATGGTTTGGTGGTGCCAGTGGTACGTGATGTGCATCAAAAAGATGTGCTTGATATTGCGCGTGATTTGATGGATTTATCTGCAAAAGCACGTGAGCGCAAGCTAAAAGTAGAAGAGATGCAGGGTGGCTGCTTCACTATCTCAAGTCTTGGTGGTATTGGCGGTACGATGTTTACGCCTATCATCAATTGCCCAGAGGTGGCGATTTTAGGTGTTTCACGTTCCTCTATGCAGCCTGTATATAACAAAGACACTAATGGCTTTGAGCCGCGCTTGATTTTGCCGATGTCATTGTCGTATGACCATAGAGTGATTGATGGTGCCGATGGCGCGCGCTTTACCAGCCATATGCGTATGATGTTAAGTGATGTGCGTAGGCTATTACTGTAGTTAACTGAGTAGTTTTGAGTGCCTTGCGTTTGCTGTTAGGCACCATCCAAAAAAGGACTGATTTCTGTAGATACAGAACAGTCCTTTTTTTATTTTTATAATCGCAATATTGATATCACAAGCGATTCTGTGGTCTAGATTGCGTGGAAGGATTGCTAATTTTTAAAATTTAAATAGTTATAAATCTAATTTATCGCTTTACGATTATCTACATGGGGATATAGACTAAAACAAAAGTGTATTTTAGATGTTGTAATGTTGCATTTAAGTGACTGATACCACGTAGCTTGTGGCTACTTATCATAGTTGTAGATTTCTCAATGGATGTGCATTCTTAGTAATGAACTGGTAATCGAGAGGGTAATATGGAGTGGTTTGGTCAAACATTAGGGGGGCAGTCATTGCTTCCTCATGGATATTGCCTTACATGGAATCCGTCCTTGCTTTGGACGCTGGTGGTTTCAGATGCGGTGATTGCACTATCCTATTTTTCAATTCCTTTTGCATTATGGTACTTTGCAAAAAAACGTCCAGATATTCCATATAGATGGTTAATGGTTGTGTTCGGGGTGTTTATTGTTGCGTGTGGTGTCACACACATTTTTGACATTCTAAACATATGGCATCCCTCTTACTGGGCAAGCGCATACGCCAAAGCTTTTACCGCTATCGTTTCTTTTGCTACCGCTATTGCACTTTGGTGCATTATGCCTTTAGCGCTCAGAGCCCCTTCTGCACAAAGCTTACAATTGCTCAATCAAGAGTTAGCACGTTCACATGCTGAGCTAGAAACTCGGGTGCAGCAGAGAACCGCTGAGTTAACCTCTGCCTTAAGCCAAAGCCGTCGTTTGAGTGAGGCGTTGGATCATATCCCCGCTTTTGTATACATTAAGGATATCAACGGTAAATATGTTTATGCAAATCGCATGACATTAGACTTTTTTAAGTGCTCAGTTGATGAGTTGGTGCAGATAGATGAGGGTAAATACTTCTCAGCAAAAACGCTTGCCAGAATTAGGGATGTTGATAAAAGAGTTTTAGAGCGTGGGGAAGATGCTAGCGAAGAGATTGAAGCAATTTCTGACGATGATAAAAAACGTACTTTCTTGCAAATCAAAACCCCGATTTATGAAGAGGACGTGGGCCGTAGCATTGGCGGCTTATGTGGAATTTCTACAGATATTACTGACCTTAAAAATGCTGAGATATCGTTGCGCATCGCGGCTACTGCATTTGAATCCTCAGATGGTATCTTAATCACAGATGCCGACTGCTCGATTCTGCAGGTTAATCCTGCCTTTACTGCAATCACAGGCTATTCTGCCGAAGATGTGGTTGGTAGAAATCCTAATATATTAAGCTCCGGCCGGCATGACCGTCTGTTTTATCAGGCGCTGTGGGATAGAGTTAATACCACAGGTACATGGTGCGGAGAGATATGGAATCGACGCAAAAATGGCGAAATTTACCCAGAGCGTATCACCATCTCAGAGGTGAAAGACAACGACGGTAAAGTCACCAACTACGTTTCTGTGTTTACAGATATTAGCGAGAGTAAGGCCTCATCTGAGCAAATTGAGCATTTGGCATTTTATGACCCATTAACGAACCTGCCTAACCGTTTGCTATTGCTGGATCGTGTGCGACAGGCATTTTCTTCCAGTAGCCGTACTGGCAAAAAAGGTGCATTGCTGTTTGTGGATTTGGATCACTTTAAGGTGCTTAACGACACATTAGGCCATAGCACCGGTGATTTGCTGTTGAAACTGCAAGCTGAGCGCTTGAGCCATTGTGTGCGAGCAGGTGATACCGTGGCGCGTTTTGGTGGTGACGAGTTTGTTGTGGTGCTTGAGGATCTAGACCGAAATGCGACCGATGCTGCGGCGATTGCGGAGCAAATTGGCAATAAAATACTATCAACCTTACATCAGCCATGCCTGTTTGGTACACACCAATATCAAAGTACTTCTAGTATCGGTATCACTTTGTTTAGCGGCGATGAACATGAGATTGAAGACTTGCTGAAGCAAGCGGATATTTCTATGTATCAAGCGAAAAAAGCTGGCAGAAATACACTGCGCTTCTTTGACCCAGCGATGCAGGAAAAACTAAGTGTGCGAGCAAGCTTGGAAAGTGAGTTGAGGTATGCAATTGAGAAGCATCAACTTGCACTTTATTACCAAGTACAAGTGGATGATAATCAGCGCTTAGTTGGTGCCGAAGCTTTAATTCGCTGGATACACCCTGAGCGGGGTATTGTATCTCCAGTGGATTTTATTCCGATTGCCGAGGAAAGTTCGTTAATTTTAGATGTGGGACATTGGGTGATTGATACTGCTTGCAAGCAATTGGCCGATTGGGCAAAAAGTGCTGAGAAGAAGCATTTAATGATTGCTGTGAATGTGAGTGCGCATCAGTTTAGAGCGCTGGACTTTGTGCAATCTGTGCATCAAGCAATTGATCTACATAAGATTGATGCGTCTCGTTTGAAGCTGGAGTTAACCGAGAGTGTGATTTTAGAAGATGTAGATGAGGTGATTGCGAAAATGCACGCCCTCAAAGCACTGGGCGTTAGGTTGTCGCTAGATGACTTTGGTACAGGCTACTCTTCGCTTTCTTATCTGAAAAAGTTGCCGCTTGATCAGGTGAAGATTGATCAGAGTTTTGTGCGAGATTTGGCCTATGACCCTAACGATGCCATTATGGTGAAGACGATTATCGACTTGGCGAATAACTTCCGTATCAATGTGATTGCAGAGGGCGTAGAAACCGAGCTTGAGTTGGAAATTTTGAAAGATTATGGATGCAGGCTTTATCAGGGCTATTTGTTTGGCAAACCTGTTCCTATCGAGCAGTTCCAATTTTCTCTTGCCTAATCGTTAATTTGTAGCCTGCCTTATCACGCCCTCAATGGCACACAGGCCATCCATAGATGTAGTTGAGGGCGCTCTAAACCGCTAATTGCGTTTTAGCCACGTTTCCCTTTGCTTAGCTTCGGCACTCAGTATCAGCATAATACTGTTTCGATTTTGCTGCATCGCAGCAAGGTTATTGCATGTTAGTAGGCGATAAAATGAGAGGTTTGATGTTAAAATTGCAACAAATAACCAAAGTTTACAAAGGGTGTGCATGAGTAATTTAGTTGAAGTATTGGTGCCGGATATCGGTAACTTTGATAGTGTTGATGTGATTGAAGTGCTTGTTAAGGCTGGTGACACAATTGCTAAAGAAGATTCTTTGATTACTGTAGAGTCTGATAAAGCGTCTATGGATATTCCATCTTCACATGCTGGTGTTGTAAAAGAAATTAACATTAAAGTTGGTGACAAGGTAGCAAAAGGCTCACTAATTTTATCAGTAGAGGCTGCTGAAGCAGCCGTGCAAGTTAAAGCTGAGGCACCTGCTCCTGTCGCGACCCCAAGTACAGCACCGGTTGCGGCTGTTGCAGTTGGCAATAGCGATATCAATACACAGGTTGTGGTGTTAGGTAGCGGCCCAGGCGGCTATACCGCAGCTTTCCGTGCGGCAGATTTAGGTAAGCAAGTAGTGCTAATTGAGCGCTACGCGACATTAGGCGGCGTTTGTTTGAACGTAGGCTGTATTCCATCTAAAGCCTTGCTACATACTGCAAAAGTAATTACCGAGGCAGCAGAATCTAGCCATCATGGTGTGACTTTTGGTGCGCCTCAAGTGGACTTAGAGCAATTGCGCAATTGGAAAGCCAATGATGTGGTTGGTAAATTGACTGGCGGTTTGGCCGCAATGGCGAAGCAGCGTAATGTGACTGTGGTGCAGGGCGTGGGCAAGTTTACCAGTGCTAACCAAATTGCTGTAACAGCGGCAGATGGCAAAGTGACAACGGTAGGCTTTGAAAACGCGATTATTGCTGCCGGCTCACAAGCGACTAAGTTTCCGGGTGTTGAAGCCGATGAGCGCATTATGGATTCAACCGGCGCCTTGGCGTTGGCTGATGTGCCTAAACGCATGCTTGTGATTGGCGGCGGCATTATCGGTCTTGAAATGGGTACCGTATATGATGCGTTAGGCTCAAAAGTAAGTGTGGTTGAATTTACCGATGGCCTGATTCAAGGTTGTGACCGTGATTTAGTGCGTCCATTACAAAAACGTATGGAAAAACGTTTTGAAGCGATTATGCTTAATACCAAAGTGGCGAAGATGGAGCCTAAGGCAGACGGTATTCATGTCACCTTTGAAGGTGTGAATGGTAATGAGGATGCACCTAAGGGTGTTGAAGTGTATGACCGTGTATTGGTGTCAATTGGTCGTCGTCCAAATGGTAAAAACATCGGTGCAGAAAACGCAGGGGTGGCCGTGGATGATTATGGCTTTATCAATGTGGATAAACAAATGCGCACCAATGTGCCGCACATTTTTGCGATTGGCGATATTGTCGGTCAACCAATGTTGGCACACAAAGCAACCCATGAAGCTAAAGTAGCGGCGGAAGTGATTGCCGGTGAAAAAGTAGAGTTCGTTGCATCAGTGATTCCATCTGTTGCCTATACAGACCCTGAGGTAGCATGGGTTGGCGTAACGGAGATTGAAGCCAAAGCCAAAGGCATTGCTATTGAGAAGGCAAGCTTCCCATGGGCGGCAAGTGGCCGTGCGTTATCGATTGCACGCACTGAAGGTGCAACCAAGCTGATATTTGACAAAGAAAGCCATCGCTTAATTGGCGCAGGGATTGTTGGGGTAAATGCTGGCGAGCTATTGGCCGAGGCAGTATTGGCGATTGAAATGGGCGCAGATGCACATGATTTAGGCTTAACTATCCATGCCCACCCTACTTTATCTGAAACCGTGTGTTTCGCGGCAGAGATGAAAGAGGGCACGATTACCGATTTGTACATCAAAAAACGCTAGAATCTTAAGCGTTAGCATCTTAAATTGTTTCAACGCCTAACTAGCCTGACATAGTAATATGCAGGCTAGTTTTAATTCAAGAAGGCCGTGCCAATGAATAAGTTATTTCAATATAGTGCGCTAGCGCTGACTGCCATGATGTTTAGTGGCTGTGCATCACTCACCAAAGATGATTATCAGCGTATGCAGATTGAAACTTATTCAAAGAATAACTCCCTTGTGAGTAATGCTAAATGTAGAGCTAAAAACGACCGTGGTGAATGGGTGGTTTTTACAGCAGGCTCCTTCATCGTTCACCGCTCAGATCAAAATTTATTAGTCAGTTGTGACAAAGAAGGTGAAGCGACCGGGTATGCGACCTTGATATCACGCGCCAATGATGGCATGTACGGTAATATACTTTTAGGTGGTGGAGTTGGCGCAATGTTAGACCATCACAATGGCAATGCTTACAGCTACCCAGATTGGATTAGAGTGATCATGGGTGATAATTTGGTGTTTGATCGTAAGAATAACGAAAAGGGCCAGTTGATGCTTGGTAGCCCATCGGCGTCAGTAGTGCCGAACGATAAAAAAACCTTAGTAGAAAATGTCTTAAACTACCTACCATGACCAACACACCTTACGCAGCAACCGCTAGCGACGCTTTTTTAAGTGAACTGAAGTCAGTTTTACCAAAAGAAAGAGTCTATACCGACCCTGTAGATTGCTATGCCTATGCTTATGATAACTCACGTAATTATCATAGCCCTATCGCTGTTGTTTTTCCGCTCACTATAGAGGAAGTACAAAGTGTCATCGTACTTTGTAATGCGCATAAAATACCTGTGGTGCCACGTGGGCGTGGCACTGGTACAGCAGGTGGCAGTGTGCCTGAAATGGGCGGCGTTGCGCTGTCATTAGAGCGTATGGATAAAATTATTAGTATCGACCCTGATAATCGTATGGCGATTGTTGAACCGGGTGTACTGAACCAAGTGCTGCAAGATGAGATTAAACCGGTTGGTTTCTTTTGGCCGCCGGATCCTTCAAGCGCAGCTTATTGCAGCATTGGCGGTAATTTGGCTACCTGTGCCGCGGGGCCGCATGCGGTGAAATACGGTGTGGCGCGCGACCATATTCTTGGCTTAAAAGCCGTGACCGGCAAAGGTGAAATCATCAAAACCGGCTGTTATACCAGTAAGGGCGTAGTAGGTTACGACCTTACTCGTTTGTTGGTAGGGTCTGAGGGCACATTGGCTGTGATTTGTGAGGCGACTTTGAAGTTGACGCCTCTGCCTAAGTTTACAGGCGGCATTACTGCAGAGTTTGTAGATACTGAAAGCTGTGCCAAAGCGATTGCTGCCATTATGGCGCAGCCTTATACCCCGAGCGCTTTAGAGTTTTTAGATAACGGTGCGTTAACATTGATTCGTGGCCGCCATCAAAACTTATTGCCTGAAAATGCACGCGCTTACTTGATGATTGAGGTTGATGGCTCGCAGCAGGAGATTGCTGAAGCAACGGATGCTATTTTGCAGGCATGCCAAGTAACTGGCCTGATTGAGGCTAAGCCAGCGCATGATACTAAAGCGTTGTGGGCTGCACGCAAGGCATTGTCACCGTTACTAAAAGACATTGCGCCTAAAAAGATTAATGAAGATATTGCCGTGCCGGTTTCTCATCTGCCTGCGTTACTGACTGGCTTAGAGCAACTTGCGGCGCAGCATCAAATCTCAAATGTGAATTTTGGCCATGCAGGTAATGGCAATATTCACGTGAATTTGCTAGTGAATCCAGATAATGCTGATGAGATGAAACGTGCTTATCAGTGTTTAGATGAGGTATTTAGTCTGGTGCTGTCGCTACAGGGTACCTTGTCTGGCGAGCATGGCGTAGGCATGGCAAAGCGCCCGTTTGTGCCGCGTGAGATTGATGCAACAACCATAGGCGTGATGAAGTCGCTTAAGCTGACTTTTGACCCGAACAATGTGTTAAATCCGGGTAAGCTGTTCCCTGCATAATTTAATCATGCCTAAGGAGCAAAGGCTGATAGGGTAATGAAACTTAAATCGCGCTGCAGCTAACTTCTTTAAGTTCTGCTGCCGGAAAGCTTGGTTTTAGCTTTTTGATCTCTGCCACTTCATTTTCAGTCAGGTTTTTGAGTAGCAGGCTGGAATAGCTTTTACCTTGGTTACGTAAAGACTTTTCTACGTTTTTAATCCCTTTGGCCTGCAGCTCTTTTTGTAAGTGGATGGCTAATTGCTCATCACTAAAAATACCAAATGAAATTGCATTTTTCCATTTAGGCTCTTGCACCACAAATACGTCGGTTATCCCCTGTGCTTTAAATTCAGCAGCTCTTTTGAACGCCTCGGCGGTTGTTTTAAATGGCGGTCTATATACCCAAAATCGTTTAGATTCTTGTATTGGTTGCTCTTTCACTGTGGCCTGCAGTGAAAGCTTGCCTAGCTCACCTTGCGCATTGGCGAGGTTAGCATCTGAAAAAACACTCCATTCAAAACAAATATCTGCCACCGGCTCAGGCTTAATCACTGCAACTTTCTGTTCTTTTTTGCTCAGTGCATCAATTTGCTGCTGAGATAATACTTTGATTTTCTCCGGTGAAATTTCTGCCTGTTGCGTTGGAGCGGGCTTGGGCAATACTACGTCACGATTAAAATAGCCAAATAACCCAATGTTAATGAATGCGAGTAGCCAAAAAAGGTATTTCATGACAATGTGCTTTATGAGGTTGTGTGAATTGCAGGCTGTGCCAGTAGATACAAGCCTTGCAACACTAAATTATCTACGATGGTAACAGTTTTTTTGCTGTGTTCAATCAAGCTATATGTTGAATCTTGTTGCGTAAGGGCTTGCTGTATCACGCCAGCATTGCCGCCGCTAATAATTAGTTTAGGCGTTTGGTTCTGTTGCTCAACTGCTTGCAGCATCTGTGTAATGGCGCCCAAAGTGGCATGAATGGCTCCACTGTAGATAGCATCACTCGTGTTATTGGCAAGTGGTGTAATGACGGTTTTCTGGTCAGCCAGTGCCACGGTTTTGGGTAGCTGCGCGGTGGCTGCCCCTAAGCTTGTTTGCATCAGTTCTATACCGGACAATATCATGCCGCCAATAAACTCGCCGTAGCTACGGCCTGCATCTTCTCGGTGAATAATAGCATCGATGGTGGTGGCAGTGCCTGCGTTAACCACGACGCAGGTGGCATGATGTAAGTGCCATGCTGCAATTAACGCAGCCCAGCGATCGGTGCCTAGCGATGCTGGGGTGGCGTAGTTGTTAACTACCTCAGCGGCTTGCTTGCTTGCAGTGACCCAAGTGATGGTGGCTGTGTATAGGCTTATACGTTGTTGGAGCAGCTCTGCATGCTGCGCACCGGCAACGTTAGAAATTATAATTTGAGTACAGTTGAGCGTATCCGGTAGTAGCTTGGCGGTTGTAATTTCTGCGTTTAAGCACGCGTTTTGATGGCAGATGTTTCCGCTCGCATCAAATAATGCCCATTTTGTTTTTGTGTTGCCAGCGTCAATTGTTAACACCATTTTTATGCGCGCCAATGCGAAAGAAATTAATGATTGCGTATTATTCTAACACTAAGTTTTTTTACCTCAGTGTTTTAACATCAAGCGCTATGGGCTTGTGTGGCGCTACGCAGGCTGATTTCACCTGACATCATTTTTTGCAGGCCGTTAGCGGTTTCTACAATTAAGGTGCCATTGTCACTAATGTCTTGTGCTACGCCAGTCACTTCGCTGCCATCTGGCATCAGCATGCGTACTGGTTGCTGATGATAAGCGTGGTGCGCCGTCCACTCTTCACGCAGTGTATCAAAGCCAGATTTTTCAAAGGTTAACAACACTTCGGCTAAGTGCTTGAGCAGTGTTGCCATCAATGCATTTGGGTTAACGCTGAGTGGTGTAGCATGGCTTAGGTCAGTCACTGACTGGTCAATTTTTTGTAACAGGTGTTCGGGTAAGTGCAGGTTGATGCCTACGCCAATCACCGCCGTGCTGGGGCCTTCCATATCCCCTTGTAGTTCAATCAGTATGCCTGCCAGTTTTTGCTGGTTGACCAGTATGTCATTAGGCCATTTGAGTTGGGCTGTTGTGGCGCCTAATTCATGCAGGCCGCGAATGAGTGCCACACCTACGGCTAAACTTAAGCCGGATAGCGAAGCCGCCCCGCACTGAAAGCGCCATAACAGTGAGAAGGTCAAACTCGCGCCAAGGCTGGCTTGCCACTCGCGGCCACGTCGGCCGCGGCCATTGGTTTGCTGGTTCGCAATCACACAGGTGCCATGCGTTTTTGCGCTCATGTTTTGCATCAAATAGCTGTTGGTGGAGGTGAGCGTGTCAAACACTTCTACATTAAGCCATGCGTATTGCTGGCTCATGTGGCTGGTAATGGCTTGTTTATCTAACAGGGTTAGCGCGTGCGCTAGCTTATAGCCGCGCCCACGCACGGAAAATATTTCAACGCCTAAGCTTTCTGCATGTTGCAATGCGTTCCATACTGTAGCGCGGCTCACATTAAAATGCTGTGCAATGGCCTCGCCAGAGTGAAACTTGCCATCAGCAAGCAGTTTTAATATCGGGAAAGTCAGGCTGTTCATCATGGGCTAAGTTTAGCATAGGCGTGTTGATAAGCTGAATTTGACCATAGTTTGCGGTGCGCTTCTTAAATAATGGTATAGAGATTAGTTGCTAAGCCTGCTACATGTAATCAATTTTTATCAGCGCTCATACAAGCGGGTAAGCTGGTGTAAAATAACGGCAACTTAAATTGAATTTGTTGCTATGTCATCTGAAAAAACACCAATCCCTGCTGCCTCTAATTTTATCCGTGCGATTATTGAGAAAGACCTCTCACAAAGTAAATATGCCACCAAAAAATGGGCTGGTAGCCCAGGTGATGCCGCGCATCAGGACACAGGTGTTGTGGATGCGGCTAAAATTCGCACGCGCTTTCCGCCAGAGCCTAATGGCTACTTGCACATTGGGCATGCGAAGTCTATTTTCTTAAACTTTGGCTTAGCGCGTGATTTTGACGGTATCTGTCATTTACGTTTTGATGACACCAACCCAGAGAAAGAAAGCCAAGAGTATGTAGATAGCATTTCAGACGCAGTGAAATGGCTAGGCTTTGGTTGGGATAACGCTAACGAAACTAACCTGTATTTCGCCAGCAACTACTTTGATTTAATGTACCGCGCGGCTGAAAGCCTGATTGAAACGGGTCATGCTTATGTAGATGAGCAAAGCGCAGATGAAATGCGCATTAATCGCGGCACGCTGACTGAAGCAGGTAAAGACTCACCTTACCGCAGCCGTAGTGTTGCCGAAAACTTAGCGCGCTTCCGTGAAATGCGCGATGGCAAGCATGCCGATGGCAGCATGGTGCTACGCGCTAAAATCGATATGGCGTCACCTAACATCAATATGCGCGACCCTGCGATTTACCGCGTGCGTCGTGCGCACCACCATAACACTGGCGACCAATGGTGCATTTACCCGATGTACACTTTTGCGCACCCTATTGAAGATGCATTAGAGCGCATTACCCACTCTATCTGCACGCTGGAGTTTGAAGACCAGCGCCCATTTTACGATTGGCTGTTAGAGCGCTTGGCAGAAGCTGGCTTATTGGCGCACCCATTGCCAAAACAATACGAATTTGCACGTTTAAACCTCACCTATGTGGTGCTTTCAAAACGTAAGCTGATTCAACTGGTAGAAGAAAAACACGTAAACGGCTGGGATGACCCACGCTTACCAACCATTGCCGGTGCGCGCCGCCGTGGCTACACCGCCGCTGGCTTTAAATTATTTACCGACCGTATTGGCGTGAGCAAGGCTGACTCTTGGATCGAATACAGCATTCTTGAAGACTGCATGCGTGAAGTGCTCAATACAGACGCCGAGCGCCGCATTGCAGTGCTAGACCCAATTAAACTGGTGATTGATAACTACCCTGAAGGTCAAAGCGAAGACTGCTTTGCCCCTAACCACCCACTCAAGCCAGAGTTGGGCAAACGTACCGTTCAGCTCACCAAAGAACTTTGGATCGAGCGCGAAGACTTTATGGAAACGCCAACCAAAGGCTTCTTCCGCTTAACACCAGAAGGCATGGTACGCCTGCGTTACGGTTATGTGGTGAAATGCACCGGCTGCGAAAAAGATGCAGATGGCAATGTGGCCGTTGTACATTGCGAATACCTGCCAGATACTAAATCAGGCACACCGGGCTCAGATAGCGTAAAAGTAAAAGGCAATATCCACTGGGTAAGCGTGGCGCATGCCTACGAGGCAGAAGTACGCTTGTATGACCGCCTGTTTAAAGAAGCGCATCCGGGCGAAGGTGACCGTGACTTCTTGGATGATATTAACCAAAACTCAGTGCAAGTGATTACAACCCAACTAGAGTTGAGCCTGAAAGACGCAAAACCAGAGGAAAGCTTCCAGTTTGAGCGCCACGGCTACTTTGTTGCGGATAGAAAAGATAGTGTGGCAGGCAAGCCGGTGTTTAATCGGACAGTGACGTTGAAGGATGCGTGGCAGAAGTAGTTTACGGAATATATTAAAAAGTATTATTATGTACTTACTTCTAGTAGCTGAAACCTCTACCCAAGGTAAAGGGCGTCAGAATATGATGGTGAAAGCCTAGGCTACTAGAACAGTTACCTAAATCTAAAATCCCAAGAAGTGAATTTAACAGCATGTGGTGAATTCATTTTTATGGGCTGTTCTAACATAATTGCTTTTCGAGCAATTAGTTCCGAAAATGTTTTTTTGTGTTCTGCGGACTCTTGATTGAGATGGCGTTTATTTTTCCTGAAGCCAATTGCGCCAATAAGTAAATCATTTGCTTGTAAAATTTCCGAGGTTTTTGAGTTTTGGAAAGTGATTCGAGTAAAAGGGTTTGAATCAATTTTTACCCTTTTCATTAGCGCGGCATTAAGCATGTTTGTCATCCGGTTAGGATTGTTCTTGGTTGAGCGTTCATCAAGATAAACTTGAATTTTATTATTCTTACCGTATTTAATTCCGAACTTATGCAATAGCAGTTGATATATCATTTTATCAAATCCTATTTCATGATCACCTTCGTTGTGTAGTCGATGATTGAATGTTGATGTGTCTACAGAAAGGTAGTGAAAATGTAGAACATTTTTAGAGCATAGGTCGAAGAAAACGTTAATATAATCTTCATAGAAGTTATATTTACTCTTGCTGACTTTCCCCCATTTTACTTCGCCATGTATATTGTGATTTGAGCGTACCTCTTTGAATTTTGATGATGCTTCATCAATGTTTGCTGAATCTGCGCATATCCCACCTAAAATTAAGTATTTGTGATTATCTTTACAGCTTTCATCTGCGTATACGCCTATCATTCAATATCCTTTTTTTGTTTTCTTAAATTCTACAGCTCCCAATTTAAATTATCAACAGGTTATGCACAGATTTATCAACAGATTCTATTGGTAATCTTTGTTGCTTTTTATTTTTTTGTTTGAATGTTATAGATTTGGAAATTGCATTAAGATTACAGAACCATAGTGTTATGTGAAAAATAACTGCCTTGAATTATAGTGTCCGTCTCTCTCATGCCTACCGCCTCCTCAACCACGGCCCCACCGTGCTTGTCACCACCGCCCACGGTGGGCAGCGCAACATCATGGCAGCCGCATGGAATATGCCACTGGATTTTGACCCGCCTAAAATTGCGATTGTGATTGATAAAAAAACTTACACACGTGAGTTAATAGAAGCTTCCGGTAGTTTTGCCATTAACGTGCCATGTCGTGCGCAGGCAGAGATGGTCGTGCGTGTGGGCGCTAGCTCTGGGCGTGAGCTGTTAGGAAAAGAAGCGGACAATAAGTTTGCCGCTTTTGATTTACCTACGTTTGCCGCCAGCAAGATTGCCGCGCCCTTGGTCACAGGTTGTGTGGCTTGGCTGGAGTGCAAGCTGATTGCCGAGCCGCATATTCAGAATACTTACGATTTGTTTTTAGGCGAGGTAGTTGCGGCGCATGCGGATGAGCGTGTGTTTAGCGATGGGCACTGGCATTTTGATGGGCATGATGAGTTACGCACCATACACCATGTGGCGGGTGGTAACTTTATGGCGATAGGCGAGGCGTTTAAAGCATAAGCACTTAATACACAAGTGTTTATTACACGGGCACTTAATGTATAAGTGCTTAAATATATGCACTTAAATATAAGTCAGGTTAATCAATGAAAAAACGGCGTAAACCTAAAAAGCATCTTTCTACAAAAATTGGTATGGCGCCGGGCTCGCTAGTCTATGTGGGTAGCATGGATGCAGATGCCGCAGAAGTAGCTAAGCCTATTGTAAGCGTAATGGCTTATGACGCCGCAGAGTTGACCGAGCAAGTGTTAACTGCCGAGGCGCTTGCCAGCTTTAACTTAAGTGATTACACCAGTGCTGGCAAGAAGGTTTGGTTGAATGTGCATGGCGTGCATGATGCTGCGCTGATTAAACAAATCGGCGATTTATTCCATCTACACCCTTTGGTGCAAGAAGATATTCTCAATACCGAGCAGCGCCCCAAAATAGACGAGTTTGATGATTATGTGTTCATGGAAACCCGTTGCTTTAGGTATGACAAACTTGCGATGGCGATGGATTCTGAGCAGGTGAGCTTTGTATTAGGGCGAGATTACTTGCTCACGTTTCAAGAGCGCTCTACCGGTAATTTTGAGCCAGTGAGAACGCGCATGCGTGCAAGCCGTGCGCATATTCGTGAGTTGGGCGTAGATTACTTAGCCTACGCGTTGCTAGATAGCGTGGTGGATAGGTACTTTAGCGTGCTGGAGGCGGTGGGTGATGCGAGCGAGGCGCTTGAAGAGGTGCTGTTGCACAAGCCAACTAATACGGAGTTACATTCGATTCATCAGCTTAAGCATGTGAGCATTGAGCTGCGCCGCGCCGTGTGGCCGCTGCGTGAGGTGATTAACACCTTAACCCGTAACGAAAATGATTTTTTCAAACCCACTACCATGCCGTATCTGCGCGATGTGTACGATCATACCGTGAGTTTTATTGAGTCGCTGGAATCTATCCGCGATGCATTAAGCGGCATGATGGATATTTACATGGCGAGCGTAAGCCAGCGCGTAAACCTAGAGGTGCGCGCCTTAACCGTGGTGGCAATGCTGTTTATGCCAGCAACGCTGATTGCCGGTATTTTTGGCATGAACTTTCATGAGATGCCATGGCTGGCAGATAAAGACGGCTTTTGGTGGGCAATGGGCTTAATGCTGAGCATCGCGCTGGTAATGCTGACCATCTTTTGGCGCCGGCAGTGGTTAACCAGTAAAACCTAGGGTTCTGTCAGATTTCATCAGGCAGGCTTTAAGCGTATATTTAATCTCTAATCCAGTTTTTTGCTTTGCGTACCTAACTCAAAATATCTTGATTAATTTGCCTGTCAGATTAGCGACTTAACGGGCGCTAATCTGTTAAAATCTCGGTTTATTCATGTCCTTGATATTTAGCTGAGTTTAATGAGCCAATCTAATCCAAACACACAAATGATCAGCCTGCGTGGCAGCGCTGCTTTATCACCTTTCAGAATTGAAAAAATTCAGAATAAACTGAATGAAATCTGTCCAAATATTGGACATGTTTACGCTGAGTTCTGGCATTTTGTATGGGTAGATGGTGCGTTGTCAGCCCAGCAAGAAAATACGCTGAATCAGATTTTGACCTACGGCCCAAGCATGCAGGCTGAGGAGCCACATGGTGAGTTTATTCTGGTGTTGCCGCGCGTGGGTACGATTTCTCCTTGGGCATCACGTGCCACAGACATCGTGCAACATTGCGGCTTACCTGAAACGCAGCGCGTAGAGCGCGGCATTGCTTACTATGTGCAAACCAAAAGCGGTCAGCCTTTAACAGCGGATGAGCGCCAATTGTTGTTGCCATTGATTCATGACCGCATGACAGAGAACGTGTTTGCAAACAAGCAAGACGCTGGTAAATTATTCCATACCGATACACCTAAGCCATTAAGTACGATTGATGTGTTACATGGCGGTAAAGCTGCGCTAAACCAAGCCAACAACGAAATGGGGTTGGCGCTATCACCGGACGAAGTGGATTATCTGTTTGATAACTTCACTAGAATGCAACGTAACCCAACCGATGTTGAGTTAATGATGTTTGCGCAGGCAAACTCTGAGCATTGCCGTCATAAAATCTTTAATGCAGATTGGGTGATTGATGGCGAGCAACAAGAGTTGTCCTTGTTTGCCATGATTCGCAATACGCACAAGCTTAACCCAGGTAAAACTGTGGTGGCCTACTCTGACAATGCTTCAATTGTGGCTGGTCAGCAAGCCAACGAGCCAACTAAACGTTTTTACCCAGCAGAAGATGGTGCGTACCGCTTTATTGAAGAAGACATGCACTTCTTGATGAAGGTGGAAACACATAACCACCCAACGGCCATCTCTCCATTCGCGGGTGCGGCAACTGGTGCTGGCGGTGAAATTCGTGACGAAGGTGCAACCGGCAGTGGCTCTAAACCTAAAGCAGGTTTAACTGGCTTCTCCGTATCTAATTTAAATATTCCTAACTTTACCCAGCCTTGGGAGTCTGAGGCTTACGGTAAACCTAACCGCATTGCTTCACCATTACAGATTATGGTGGACGGCCCATTAGGCGGCGCGGCTTATAACAACGAGTTTGGCCGCCCAAACATTACTGGTTATTTCCGTACTTTGGAAATTGAAGCACCAAGCGCAACTGGCAATACCGAAGTGCGTGGCTATCACAAACCAATCATGTTGGCAGGCGGTATTGGTAATATCTCTGCACAACACTCTAAAAAGAACCCAATCCCAGCGGGTGCCGCATTGATTCAACTGGGTGGCCCAGCGATGTTAATTGGCTTGGGCGGCGGCGCGGCATCTAGTATGGATACCGGCAGCAACGTAGAGAACTTGGACTTTGACTCTGTACAACGCGGCAACCCTGAGCTAGAGCGCAGAGCGCAAGAGGTGATTGACCGTTGCTGGCAGTTGGGTGAAAACAACCCGATTTTAAGTATTCATGACGTAGGCGCGGGTGGTATTTCCAATGCATTCCCAGAGTTAGTGAACGATGCTGGCGTGGGTGCGATATTCCAATTACGTGATGTGAACAATGAAGAGCCGGGCATGTCTCCACGTGAGTTGTGGAGCAACGAGGCGCAAGAGCGCTATGTGATGGCGATTGCGCAAGAAGACTTGCCGCGCTTTAAAGAGATTTGTGCACGTGAGCGTTGTCCTTACGCGGTGGTAGGTTACGCCACAGAAGAGCGTCACTTAACGGTGGCCGATAGTCATTTTGACAACAAGCCAGTAGATATGGATTTATCTGTATTGCTAGGTAAACCGCCAAAAATGACGCGTGATGTGAAAAGCGCAGCAGCCGTGCTGAAAGCGTTTGACACGAGCAAGGTAGATTTAAAAGATGCCGCAGAACGTGTGTTGCGTTTGCCGGGCGTTGCCGATAAAACTTTCTTGATTACGATTGGTGACCGCTCAGTGACTGGCTTAGTTGCCCGTGAGCAAATGGTTGGCCCATGGCAAGTACCAGTGGCGGACGTTGGTGTGACCTTGGCAGGCTATGAAACCTACCGCGGTGAAGCATTTGCCATTGGTGAAAAGGCGCCGTTAGCATTAGTGAACGCACCGGCTTCTGGTCGCATGGCGATTGGTGAATCTATTACCAATATCGCAGCCAGCTTAATTGACGACATCAGCGACTTGAAACTTTCAGCTAACTGGATGGCGCCAGCTGGACATGCTGGCGAAGATGCTGCACTGTTTGAAACAGTGAAAGCGGTAGGTATGGAGTTATGCCCACAATTGGGTGTAAGCATCCCAGTGGGTAAAGACTCCATGAGTATGAAAACCGTATGGAATGACGATGGTGAGAATAAGTCTGTCACTTCACCAATTTCATTAGTGGTAACAGCGTTTGCTGCAACGCCAGATGCACGTAAAACATTAACCCCACAGTTGCAAACTGGTGTTGCGTCACAATTGATTTTAATTGATTTGGGCGCAGGTAAAAACCGTATGGGCGGCTCAAGTCTAGCTCAGGTTTACGGCGAAGTTGGTAATGTTGCACCGGATGTGGATGATGCAAATCAACTTAAGCATTTCTTCAATACGATTCAGCAGTTGAATAAATCAGGCAAGATTCTGGCTTACCATGACCGCTCTGACGGTGGCTTATTTACTACCCTAGTAGAGATGGCATTTGCCGGACACTGTGGTTTGAACGCAGACGTATCTAGCTTGCCAGGCAGCTTGGTTGAGGCGTTATACAACGAAGAGCTTGGTGCGGTGATTCAGGTGCGTGCAGAAGATACGCAAGCAGTAGTTGCTCAGTTTAACGGCTTGGCACATGTAGTGGCAGAAGTGACTACAGCTAACCAAATTGAGATTAAACAAAATGGCCAAGTAGTGTTTGCCGATACGCGCGTTAACTTGCACCGTATGTGGTCTGAAACCACCTACCATATGCAAAAGCTGCGTGATAACCCAGTGAGTGCACAGCAAGAGTACGACAGATTGCTGAATGATGCTGACCGTGGTTTGTTTGCAGAATTAACATTTAACCCAAGTGAAAATATTGCTGCGCCTTACATTGCAACTGGTGCGCGTCCTAAAATGGCTATCTTGCGTGAGCAAGGCGTGAACGGCCATGTGGAAATGGCGGCTTCGTTTGACCGTGCTGGCTTTGCTGCTTATGACGTACACATGAGCGATATTATTGCCGGCCGCGTTTCACTAAAAGACTTTGCTGGCGTAGTAGCTTGCGGTGGCTTCTCTTATGGTGACGTGCTTGGCGCGGGTGAGGGCTGGGCTAAATCTATCTTGTTTAACGCACGTGCGCGCGATGAGTTCTCTGCGTTCTTTGATCGCCAAGATAGTTTTGCGCTTGGTGTATGTAACGGCTGCCAAATGATGAGTAATCTGCGCGAGTTGATTCCAGGCGCGGCACATTGGCCACATTTTGTGAAAAATAAATCAGAACAATTTGAAGCACGCCTCAGCATGGTTGAAGTCTTAGCGTCTCCATCTATCTTCTTTAATGGCATGGCTGGCAGCAAAATGCCAATTGCTGTGGCACATGGTGAAGGTTTTGCGGAATTTTCTCAGCCAAATGCTGTCAATGAGCTGTTAGCACAAAAATTAGTGACGATGCGTTTCATTGACCATGCATCAACACCTACCGAAGTGTACCCGTTGAATCCTAACGGCTCACCGCAAGGGGTCACTGGATTAACCAGCACGGACGGGCGTTTTAGTATTATGATGCCACATCCTGAACGTGTGATTCGCAACGTGCAGAATACATGGCAACGTTGCGATGATGCTGAAGATAGTGCTTGGATTCGTATGTTCCGCAATGCAAGAAAATACATTGCTTAAATATGGGTTTGATGGACAGGGCTCTGCTAATTGGGGCTCTGTTAATAATGGCTTTAAATAGACCTTAAAAATAATTATTTTGGTCTATACGGTTTTAATAGTGACAAAAATAAATTTTAATAAATGACTTTGGAGAAAAGCAGCATGAATTTTTTTAGAACACTTGTTTTAGCATTAGCCCTTTTTTACCCAATCGCATCCATGGCAGAACTGAGCGACGATGACCATATGCGTTATACCGAGGCTTTGCGTGATGGTAATGTGAAGCTTGTTAAAAAGTATTTGGATACCAATGCTAAACCAAATGACAAGTTTTTCGGCTGGTCTGCATTACAAATTGCTGCAACTAAAGGTCAGCTTAAAGTCGTTGAGTTATTGATTGAACGTGGTGCTGACCTTAACTACCAACATCCGATCAGCAAAAACACGGCTTTTCATATGGCGGCGTTTGGTGGTTATTCAGATGTAGTGAAGTTGTTAGCGGCTAAAGGTGCTGACGTTAATATTAAAATGCGTGCTGATGTTTCTATTATTCGTGCCGTGCGTGATGAGGGTAGTACTAAGATGGTAGAGTTACTCACTTCACTTGGCGTGAGAGATGATGGCTGTTTAGAAGAGAAGTGTTTCTAATCAATTGAACTTGGTCTCTTGGCACTAGTCACTATTGATTGGTGCCATAGATAGTCTGGTTGTAGTAAGTTTGATTATTTGTAGTGGTGTTTCTAATACGATGAAGAGCCCATGAAAACATTTATTCTAAATTTTATACTGATATCCTCAGTTGTTTTGCCCATACCGGGCAAAGCTGCTGAGGATTTTGTTTATGCGCAGCAGAGTTTGCATACCCGAACATTGGCGGCCTCCTGTGCTGCATGCCATGGTACCAATGGTAACGCGGTGAAAATGAATGCTGAGTTTGATGCAACCGCACTCGCGGGGCTAGATAAAGCTTACATAGAGCAGCGTTTGCTTGATTTCCGCACAGGTGTGCGTCCAGCGACCGTGATGCACAGACATGCAAATGGTTTGACGCTAGATGAAATTAAGCAGCTTGCGGATTATTTCTCACGTCAAAAACCTGAGAAACACACCATGCCAGAACCACAAACGCTAAAGGCGGTGCAGGATGAATAACGCAGCTGATTTTAATCGCCGTGATTTTATTAAGACTGTAGGCGCCTTAGGCGCGTTGGCGTTCAGCCCACATGCGGTTGCGATGGGTAAAAAACCACCGATTGGTCGTGTCGTTGTGATTGGTGGTGGCTATGCCGGTACCAGTGCCGCCAAATATATTCGTATGTGGAGTATGGGTAGTATTGAAGTGGTGGTGATTGAACCGTCACCGCAGTTCGTGTCCTGCCCGCTGAGTAATTTAGTGTTAGGTGGTAGCCAGCAGATTAATGATCTGACCTTTGGTTATGATTTGCTGAAGAAACATCACGGCATACAGTGGGTACAAGATACCGTTACTGGCATCAATAGCGATGCTAAAAAAGTGACGATGCAACGTGGCGAAATTAGTTATGACCGTTTAATTGTTGCGCCAGGCGTAGATTTTATTTATGACCATTTGCCGCAGCTAAAAACTGCTGAAGCGCAAAAGCAGATTCCCCATGCTTGGAAGGCTGGCTGGCAAACCGTTAATTTACGGCAGCAGCTGGAAGTTATGCCCAATGGTGGTGTATTTGTGATCACTATCCCCAAAGCACCATATCGTTGCCCGCCTGGGCCTTATGAGCGTATTTGCCAAGTAGCTTATTATTTGAAAGCACATAAGCCTAACAGTAAGATTATTGTGCTGGATGCTAATGCTGAAATTGTTTCTAAAAAAGGCCTCTTTACTAAAGTTTGGGCTAACAATTATGCCGGCATGATTGATTATCGCCCTGATAGTGCAATTATCTCCGTAGATGTGCAAACTAAAACCGTGAGTACGGAGTTCGAACAGGTAAAGGCGGATGTGTTGAATGTGATTCCTCCGCAGCGTGCTGGTAAGCCAGCACAGATGGCAAATCTGCTAGCGACTGATTACCCATGGTGCGAGGTTGATTTTTTAAGTTATGAATCTAAAACAGTCGCGAATGTACATGTGATTGGTGATAGTGTGGCCTCTGGTTTACCCAAATCTGCGCATATGGCAACGTCACAAGCGCGTGTTTGCGCGAGTGCGATTGTGGAGTTGATGCAGGGCAGAAGCCCTGACCCCGCACCGGTATTTGCCAACACCTGTTACAGTTTTGTTGATGACAAACAGGCAATGCATGTAGCCAATGTGTATCGATACGATGCCGCAAAAAAGATTATGGTATCGGCGGAAGGCGGCGGTGTTTCACTCGCCCCTTCAGATAAAGAGGGCGCTTATGCTAAGGCTTGGGCCCATAATATATGGTCTGATGTGCTGACCTAACTTGTGGGTTTTGTCTGCGGTAAGAGAATAATATTTAAAGGTGCATCATGTTTTGGGAGTGGTTATTTTTACAGTTAAAAAATACATAGCATTGCTCGCTGGCTTGACGCTACTTGCTGTACAGCCAGCTTGCTCTGCTGATTTATCCAGTATTCACTTGCCTGACGGTTTTAAAATTGAGGTGTTTGTCGATTTTAATACCAAAAACGGTGCGCAGTTATCTGGCCCTAGGATGATGGCGCTGGATGCAAAAGGTAATCTGTATGTGTCTACCGTCGGCAGTAACCGTGTAGTCATGCTGCCAGACCGTAATCGAGATGGTGTTGCTGATGAGGTGGTAACCGTTGCGCAGAACCTAAATGCGCCGCAAGGGCTCGCGTTTGTTGGTGATAGCTTGTTGATTGCCAACCAAGATGGTGTAGTGCGCGTAACACCTGAGCGTGAGAGCTGGTCAAAACCGCAAGCCTTTATTACTAACCTTCCTACAGGTGGGCATACACTTAAAAACATTAGGTTAGGGCCGGATGGTTTTTTGTATATCAACGTAGGCTCGAGTTGTAATGTTTGTATAGAAAATGAGCCGATGCGGGCGACCATGCTCAGATACACCGTTGAGGGTAAGCCAGCAGGGGCATTAACAACCTTGGGGCGCCACCAGCAGTCTGCCATATTTGCACGTGGTTTACGTAACTCACAAGGGTTTGCATGGCACCCGTTGACTGGCGCGATGTATGCTACCAATAATGGTGCGGATAACCGCAGTGGCACACTAGGCGGTGCGGTAAATGATGAATTACCGCCTGAGCATTTAAATAAGATTGAAGCCGGTAAACATTATGGCTGGCCTCACTGTTGGGGTGGCAGTAAGGAAATTGGTACGCAGTTTGAAGACCCTAACTTTAAGGGTGCCGTTGGTTTTTGTGAAACTACACAAGCGCCTGCAGTGAGTTTTAAAGCACATACCACTCCTATCGGCATTACCTTTTTAGACAAAGCCAATTGGCCGTCAGCTTATAAAGCAGATGCTATTGTGGCGTTACATGGCTCATGGAACCGTAAACAACCTGCTGGTTATCAGTTAGTTAGAGTAAAATTCAAGGCCAACGAGCCTCTGACAGTGGAGGATTTTGCAACAGGCTGGCTGTCGAATCAACAAGCGTGGGGCCGGCCTGTCGATGTTTTGGTAGGGGCGGATGGTGCGCTTTATGTATCGGATGATAAAGCCAATATGATTTACCGTATCAGTTATAAAATTAAGTAGAGAAACTGGATGAAAATGAATGTAATTAAATTAATCGCGCTGTTAACCATAGGTGGCAGCGTTAACGCATATGCAGCAGAGCCTGTAGATAATAAGTTGTCATCTAAACTGTTGATGTATATTCAGCCTGTTGATTATACAAATCCAATTAAGCTTTGGCATCCATACCAAGATTACTGGTTTTACCAAGGGCCTGTTGTTGAGAAAATTGCAATGTCTAAGCTTACAGCAGCATATGGAGATGTGGCTGTATGTGAGGGCAATCAATCTGCTAAAGCCTTGGTCTGGTTGCAGCCGGAGTTGTTTTATAACCCGCAAGTGCAGATGTTTTATGCAGAGGTAACGGCCAGCGCTTATAAAGGCGTTGGTGAGCATGTGGCTACCCATGTTGGCCACGCTCAAGTACATGGCGTATTAGGCATACAGCCTGAGTCTTGGATAGAAAAAGCTTATACGCTTGCTGTTGCTGATGCAGTTGCTCAAATGCAGGCAGATATCGCCTTGCAAACATATATGAGCGGCCCCGCGCAAGTTGGCAATACACCTTGCAGCATGGTGACTTTGTTTCCAACACCTAAAGTGAGAGCGATGGCATTTTAAGCTAGGTTACCTGCTGTTGTTGCATGAGCCGTGGGTTGAGTGCAGTTTTTTTGGGGATAAACATGATAAGAAATTATATAAAATTAAGCGTGTTAGTAATGGCAGGTGTGTTGATGGCAGGGTGCCAATCCACAAAGGCTTTGACCTATGCTTCAAAGAAAATCACAGGGCTAAAAACGCCTGAATCTGCGGTGCAGGCAAAAGATGGCAGGATATTTATCTCTGAAATTAATGAGTTTGGTAAAGATGGCGATGGCCGCATCAGTGTGGTGGATCCGCGTGGCAATGTCTCTGTATTTGCCAGCAACTTAGATGACCCTAAAGGCTTAGCAATTATCGGGGATTATTTATATGTGGCCGATAAAACCAAAATACTCAAAATCAATGCTAAGGGGCAGGTGAGTGTATTTGTAGCGCCTGAGGCGTTTCCCAATGTGCCGCTTTTCTTAAATGACCTTGAGGCAGACTTGCAAGGCAACTTGTATGTAAGCGATAGCGGCGACTTATTTAACACGGGTAAAGGCGGCGCGATATATAAAATCACCCCGCGTGGCGAAGTTAAGTTATTGATTAAAGATACGCAAGACCCACGTGTAAAAGCACCTAACGGCTTGCTCGCAGACGATACTGGCAATAATTTGATTTACGTGGATTTCACTTCTGGCATTCTGTATAGCTTAAATACATCGACTACGGAGCTTACGGATTTAGCAGAGGGCTTTGGTGGCGGCGATGGTGTAGTGCACCACTCTAGCGGTGTGATGTATGTGAGTGATTGGAAAAATGGCAAAGTCTTTAGCGTTAATATGATGGGGGATGTTTCCCTGATTAAAGCGGGCTATCAATCTGCGGCAGATATTGCCATCACCAAAGATGAGCGATATTTATTGGTGCCGGATATGAAAGCGGGAGAGTTAGATTTCATCGCGTTAGATGGCGCTAAACCAGCAACATCGCATCATTATTAATAATCGTCAGCACTAAGGTAATAAGGTTTAATGAACGGAAAGCATCAATGCAAGAATTAAGGCAGGAAGCACTTAGCTGCTTGGCTGACTGCCAGCTTATACACAAAATCAGCGCAGTTTCCGCGCTGTATCAATCATGGCAATCAGGCGAATTGGTGCTGGATGCCGAGCGTGAACTGGTGTCTACGCAGCCGATTCCAGGTCGTCCGGAGCTCCCGGTGTTAGTTTCTCCACTAGAAGTAGGTAAACGCTCAATGCGCACTGAGGAAGGCCGTGCCGGCTTGATTCATGCCTTGGCGCATATTGAGTTTAATGCGATTAATTTGGCCTTGGATGCCGTTTGGCGCTTTGCCGGTATGCCTCAGCAGTATTACGCGGATTGGTTAAAAGTGGCGGCTGAAGAGGCCTATCATTTTGGTTTACTCAATGCACATCTGCAAACCATTGGTTACCAGTATGGTGATTTTACTGGTCATGACAGCCTGTGGGAAATGGTGGCACGTACGCAAGATGATGTGTTAGCAAGAATGGCGCTGGTGCCACGCACCATGGAGGCACGTGGGTTAGATGCCAGCCCAGCGTTAAGAAATAAATTTGCGCAAATTGGCGATGTTGCCATGGCAGGAATTCTGGATATTATCCTGCGCGATGAGATTGGCCATGTTGCGATTGGGAATGTTTGGTTTAATTGGCTGTGTAGCAAACGTGCATTAGAGCCGATTGCCACTTATGCTGCGTTGGCTCAGCAGTACAGCGCGCCAACCTTGCGTAAGCCTTTTAATTTAGAAGCTAGGCGCAAAGCAGGCTTTACTGAAGCCGAGCTGGCGCTGTTGTGATTGACTAGCTGGCGAATAAATTAATCACGCCGTCTAAGCCCATGTGGTTGAGCGCATAGCTAGCCTGCGCTTGCACCACTGGTTTTGCATGGTACGCTATCCCGACACCGGCAGCAGACATCATTTTCAGGTCATTAGCACCATCACCAATGGCAATGGTTTGTGTTGCACTAAGGCCTAAACGGTCACGCAGTTTCACTAACTCATCCGCTTTGGTTTGTGCATCCACAATATTACCTAAAATCTTACCTGTGAGCTTGCCATCAATAATTTCCAAGGTATTAGCAACGGCGTAATCCAGCCCTAACATCGCCTTCACCCGGTCTGCAAAGAAGTTAAAGCCACCAGATACCAATAGTGTGGTGATATTGTTCGCTTTACAGTTATCTATCCACTGCTGGGCACCAGGGTTGAGCTGCAGGCGCTCGTTCAGCACGCGCATCAGGTCTGACTCTTGTAAGCCTTTAAGTAATGCCACTCGCTCGCGTAGGCTTTGTGCAAAGTCTAACTCGCCTTGCATGGCGCGTTCGGTGATAGCGGCCACTTGTGGTTTTAAGCCGACCATATCCGCAATTTCGTCGATACATTCAATGCTGATGAGTGTGGAATCCATATCCATGACACATAAGCCATAATGTTGAATCAGCTGGTCGTTTTGTACATATGCGCAGTCTATTTTTTGTTCTGCACAAAACTGCTGAACGGATGGGTTTATTTCAGACTGGTTGGCCAGATAGTAGCCATGTTGCGCGATTTGAACAAATTGCACGCTAGAGGCGCAGAGTTGGTGAATATGAGCTAAATGTGCAAAAGTAATGGCCTTGCCTTGAACAACTAAACGCATAAGTAAACAATCTGAACGTAAAGTTTTATTATACACTCGACTATCCACTTGATTAATGGCATCAACTTACATTACTTTGCTAGCGCATTTCTCTGAATTGCGAGAAAATGTGCATAACCTTTAAATCGAGCTATTTTTATGAATTTGCATGAGTATCAAGCGAAAACACTACTTCAAAAATACGGCATTCCGGTGCCTCGCGGTCAAGTTGTTGCAGTTGCGAAAGAAACGGTAGGCGTAACTACCGAAATCGCCAGCGATGGCTGGGTAGTAAAAGCGCAAGTACATGCTGGCGGCCGTGGTAAAGCAGGCGGTGTTAAAGTGGTGAAGTCTGCTGCTGAAGCGCAGAATGTTGCGGGTGAGTTGTTAGGCAAAACGCTAGTTACTTATCAGAATGCGCCAGATGGGCAACCTGTGAATCAGGTATTGGTGGAAGAAACACTTCCTATCGCACGCGAGTTGTATTTATCCATGTTGGTAGATAGAACATTAGAGCGCGTAGTGGTGGTGGCGTCAGTGGCTGGCGGTATGGATATTGAAGAAATTGCACAGACTAGCCCAGAAAAAATCTTGCAAGAGGTATGCGATCCGCTCAATGGCCTAGTGGATTTCCAAGCACGTAACTTAGCATTTAAGCTCGACTTAAGTGGTGACCAAATCGGCGCGTTTACCAAGCTGCTAAAAGGTTTGTACCGCTTATTTAAAGATAATGATTTAGCTTTGTTGGAAATTAATCCATTAGTGGTGACCACTGACGGAAAGCTCTATGCACTAGATTGCAAAATGAGCGTAGATGACAATGCTTTGTATCGTCAAAAAGCGTTAGCCGAGCAACGTGACTGGAGTCAAGAGGACAGCAAAGAAGCGGTCGCCCATCATGCAGGATTAAACTATATTGCGCTTAACGGCAATATTGGCTGTATGGTTAACGGTGCTGGCCTAGCCATGGCGACGATGGATTTGATTAAACTACATGGCGGCATGCCGGCTAACTTTTTGGATGTGGGCGGTGGTGCCACGGCAGAAACCGTTGCCAAAGCGTTCAAAATTATCTTAGCGGATAGCAATGTGAAAGCAATTTTAGTGAATATTTTCGGCGGCATTATGCGCTGCGATATCATCGCAGAAGGCATTATTACCGCGGTGCGTGAAGTCGGTATGCAAATTCCTGTGATTGTGCGTTTAGAAGGTACGAATGTGGATTTAGGTAAAAAAATGTTACAAACAAGCGGGCTTAATATTATTTCAGCTGAAGGTTTAACTGATGCTGCACAGCAAGCAGTAAAGGCGGTGGTAGCATGAGTATCTTAGTCAATAAAAATACCAAAGTGTTATGCCAAGGCTTTACTGGTAAACAAGGTACTTTCCATTCTGAGCAAGCCCTAGCTTACGGCACGCAAATGGTGGGTGGGGTAACCCCAGGTAAGGGTGGCCAACTGCACTTAGGTTTGCCTGTATTTAACACCATGCGTGATGCCGTGCGCACTACAGGCGCAAATGCCAGTGTTATTTATGTGCCGCCGGCATTTGCCGCAGATTCTATCCTAGAAGCTAGCGATGCTGGCATTGAGCTGATTATCTGTATTACTGAAGGTATCCCAGTTTTAGATATGCTGAATGTGAAAGCGGCATTGAAAGCCAATGGCACGCGTTTAATCGGGCCGAATTGCCCAGGCGTGATTACACCTGATGAATGCAAAATCGGCATTATGCCAGGCAGTATTCATTTGCGCGGTAAAGTGGGCGTGGTATCGCGCTCAGGCACGCTTACCTATGAGGCAGTGCATCAAACCACTGCATTGAACTTGGGTCAAAGCACTTGTGTCGGTATTGGGGGTGACCCAATCAAAGGGCTTAACTTTATTGAGTGCTTAGAAATGTTTGAAGCCGATGCTGAAACTGAAGCCATTATTATGGTGGGTGAAATCGGTGGCTCAGATGAAGAAGCTGCGGCCGAGTTTATTAAGAGCAATGTACGTAAGCCAGTAGCTGCTTATATTGCAGGCCAAACTGCGCCAGCGGGTAAACGTATGGGTCATGCAGGTGCGATTATTTCTGGCGGTAGCGGTAAAGCAGCAGATAAGATTCGAGCCTTGGAAATTGCCGGTGCGGTAGTTGCAAGCTCTCCTGCGGGCTTGGGTGAAGCTGTGCTGGCAGCGATGCGTCAGAAAAATCTTTGATTTAGAGAGCGATTACTTAGTGAAACCTATGCAAACATTGGCTATACGCTTATTTACCCTACTGTTTACAGGCTTGCTGTCTGTTTCGCAGGTTTACGCGGCAGAGGATATTGCCTATTTGCTGACGGCAGCCTCAAAGGGTGATGTAGCAACCGTCAATGCGATGCTGGCGAGTGGCGCTAATCCTAATATCAAAGACGAAGAGGGCATCACTGCGTTGATGTATGCCGCGCGTAAGGATAACGCGGATGTAGTTGCTGCGCTGGTTGCAAAAGGCGCTGATATTAACGCTAAGGACAATGACGCTTGGACCGCTTTAATGTATGCGGCAAAAAAGAATCATGTTGCTACGGTAAAAAAACTATTAGAACTAGGGGCTGATTCAGCTGCGAGAGATGGTGCAGGCTGGAGTGCTTTTGGCTTAGCCGCCTCTTCTGGGTATTCTGCAACCGTTGCTTTACTAGTTAAGCATGGTGCAGATGTTAATATCAAAAGTGACGATGGCAAAACGGTATTAATGCACGCGGCTAAAAGCGGTGATGTGGAAACAGTGCGAGTATTGCTGGAGAACAAAGCCGATGTCAGTATGCAAGATAGCTTTGGCGTTACTGCAATGATGATTGCTGCACGCGAAGGACATGCTCCAGTCGTAGATTTTTTACTTAAGCATGGTGCGCAGGTTAATCAGAAAGACTCAACCAAGTGGACTGCACTCACTTGGGCGGTAAAAAAAGCAAAAATTGAGGTGGTGAAAGTGTTAGTCATGGCTGGCGCGAATGTGAATAATCTTGATTCACAAGGCACACCGTTGCTACATATTGCTGTTGATAATGGCGATGCTGAAATGGTGAAATTGCTACTCGATCATCAGGCAAAAGTGAAGGCTAAAGATCAGTATGGGTTAACAGCGCTGGTTTATGCACTTAAGGGGCAGCATACTGAAATCATCAAATTGATTAAAGATGCTGGCGGTAGCTATTGATGCCTAGGCGATTTGTTTCTCTCTAATTAAAGTAGTTATTCATCAATGAAAATTGCAATCGCGCAAATCAACTGTATTGTCGGAGACTTAGCCGGTAATGCAAAAAAAATCGTTTCTTATGCCGCTATGGCTAAAGAGCAGGGCGCAACTTTAGTGGTAACGCCCGAGCTTTCCTTATGCGGTTACTCCCCTGAAGATTTACTGTTACGTCCAGACTTTCTACTGGCCTGTGATGATGCACTAGCTGCGCTTGCCAAGCAATTGCCAGATATTACGGTGATTGTGGGGCATCCGCATCAAGTGGGCGACCAGTGTTTTAATGCAGCCTCCATTTTAGAGAGTGGCAGCATAGTTGCCACTTACCATAAGCAAGCCTTGCCTAATTATGGCGTGTTTGATGAAAAGCGTTATTTTACGCCGGGCTCTGAGGCGCTGGTGTTTAATCATTGTGGTGTTAAGGTCGGTTTATTAATTTGCGCCGATGTCTGGGAGCCAAAGCCGGCATTGTTGGCGAAGGTGGCGGGTGCTGAGCTATTAATTGCAATGAACGGCTCACCTTATCATATGAAAAAGCAGAGCACGCGGTTTGAGGTGTTAAAGCAACGCGCTGTAGAAAATAATCTGCCAGTGGTTTATGTCAACATGGTGGGCGGCCAAGATGAGTTGGTGTTTGATGGCGCCTCTTTTGTATTAAATGCGCAAGGTGAAGTTGTTGCTGAGTTGGATGCATTTGAGTCGCAACTGGAGGTGATTGAGTTTGACCACGCACAGCCCATCTATGGGGATGTTACGCAAAGCCTGTCACTTGAAGCAACGGTCTATAAAGCATTAAAATTAGGACTTGCCGATTATATTAATAAAAATGGTTTTCCTGGCGTGGTCATTGGCCTGTCCGGTGGCGTAGATTCTGCCTTAACGTTGGCATTGGCGGTAGATGCCATCGGTGGGGACAAGGTGCATGCAGTAATGATGCCATCTGAGTTTACTGCGGATATGAGCGTGAATGATGCACGCGAAATGGCAGATATTGTTGGCGTAGAATATAGTGAGATTGCGATTAAGCCGCTGTACGAAACTTATTTAGGTGCACTGTCACCCCAGTTTGGCGATATGCCATTTGACGCTACTGAAGAAAACCTGCAGGCGCGTATCCGTGGCATGTTGCTGATGGCAATATCCAATAAATTTGGCAGCATCGTGGTGACAACCGGCAATAAGAGCGAAATGGCCGTGGGCTACTGCACGCTGTATGGCGACATGGCAGGCGGCTTTGCTTTATTGAAAGATGTGCCTAAAACCTTGGTTTATCGCTTATGTGCGTATCGTAATCAGCTCTCTAGGGTGATTCCTGAGCGCATCATTACACGGCCGCCATCTGCTGAGCTTAGGGCAAACCAAGTGGATCAGGATAGCTTGCCACCTTATGACGTGTTGGATGGCATTATTGAAGCCTATGTTGAAGATGATTTGTCTCGGGCAGACATTGTTGCGCTAGGCTACCCAATTGCAGATATTAATCGTGTGATTGCCATGATTGATCGCAATGAGTATAAACGCAGGCAGTCACCAGTTGGCGTGCGTATCACGGATAAGGGGTTTGGTAAGGATAGACGTTATCCCATCACTGCGAAGCTGAACGAATATTGGAAAACTAGATTAAACTAGCCTGTATGTAGTCAGCATAGCAAGTATTGCGAAACACCACTGAAGCTTCAACGTAAGTGTATTAAAGTAGTAAATCAATAAAATTATAGAAATTAAATACTATTAGGAGTTTGCCGGTATGAAAAAAATCGAAGCGATTATTAAGCCATTCAAATTAGATGAAGTGCGTGAAGCGTTATCTGAAATTGGTGTAAATGGTTTAACCGTGACAGAGGTTAAAGGCTTCGGTCGTCAAAAAGGACATACAGAGCTATACCGTGGCGCTGAGTATGTGGTTGATTTCCTGCCTAAAATTAAATTAGAGTTAGTGGTAGCTGATGCAATTGTTGAGTCTGCTGTGGATGCCATTATTAATGCTGCACATACTGGTAAAATCGGTGACGGTAAGATTTTTGTAAGCAACATAGAGCAAGTGGTACGTATCAGAACGGGTGAAACAGGCGAAGCAGCTGTTTAATTCTACGCTGGGCATGAAGAGTCAATATGCATCAATCATATTACTAAACTTGCCCTGCAATCTGGCACATCGTGTAATCGTTGATTGATTATTCTAGCCTTACTTAAGCTCGTCTGGTTTTATGCCCGTCATTTTTAAAACGATTCTGCTACTTACCATTTCCAACGTATTTATGACGTTTGCTTGGTATGCCCATTTAAAAAACCTCAATAATAAACCTTTGATCATTGCTGCACTGGTGAGCTGGGGTGTTGCGCTCTTGGAGTATTTATTTCAGGTGCCAGCAAACCGCATTGGGTTTACGGTGATGTCGCTCGCGCAGTTGAAGATATTGCAAGAGGTGATTACGCTCGCGGTATTTGTCCCATTTGCGGTTTTTTATATGCAACAGCCCATGAAGCTGGACTTCTTATGGGCAGGGCTCTGCTTGATGGGGGCGGTTTATTTTATGTTTAGAACATAATTGTCATTACGTTCTCAATATAATGAGTCACGCTTGATTAACTAATATGCGTGATTAGCATTTAGCCAGTCAATCACCCCTAATCCCGCGCTACGCCCAGATGCAAAGCAAGCCGTGAGCAGATAACCGCCAGTGGGGGCTTCCCAGTCTAGCATTTCTCCCGCACAGAATACACCAGGCAAGTCCTTTATCATTAGGTGTTCATTTAAGCATTCAAAATTAACCCCGCCAGCGCTGCTGATCGCCTCATCAATCGGGCGTGTTGAGGTTAGCTTAAGCGGCAGTGCTTTAATTGCGTTGCTGAGCTTAATTGGGTGTGTATAGTCTTGTGCGGATACTAACTCACGCAATAATCCGGCTTTAATGCCTTTGATACCAAGTCGGCTTTGGAGGTGGCTTGATAGCGAACGAGAGCCGCGTGGGTGGCTTACGTCAGCAAGTACTTGATCTAACGACCTGTCAGGTAGCAGGTCTAAATGTATGGTCGCTTCGCCGCTAGTCTCTATCGTGTTGCGGATATTGGCAGAAAGTGCATAAATCAAGCCGCCTTCTATCCCATTTTCCGTAATCATGCATTCACCTTGTTTGCGTTGTATCTGCGCGTGTTCATCTAACATAGATATTGCAATCGTCTTAAGCGGCGAGCCAGCAAAGCGGGAGGTAAAGTGCTCGCTCCAGTGCGTGTTGAACCCGCAATTGGCTGGCTTTAATGGGGATACGGCGATGCCATGATCGCCAAACAAGTTTACCCAGGCGCCATCAGAGCCCAGTCGAGCCCAACTGCCGCCACCTAAGGCGAACACAACTGCATCAGCTTCAGTGATGATATCGCCATCTGGCGTGCTAAATTTTAGTTTACCGTTGTCCCAGCCTGTCCAGCGGTGACGCATATGAAAGCTAACGCCAGCTTCACGTAAACGATGTAACCAAGCACGTAATAACGGCGCGGCTTTCATCTCTGTTGGAAATACACGACCAGAAGAACCGACAAAAGTGTCAATTCCCAGCGCATGTATCCATTCACGCAGCGCTTGTGGACCCATGGTATCTAGTAGTGGTGCAATCTGTACCTGGCGCGTGCCATAACGCGCGAGAAACGGTGCTGGTGCTTCGGAATGGGTGATGTTCATGCCACCTTTGCCTGCCATCAGAAATTTACGGCCTACGCTTGGCATCGCGTCGTATAAGTCTACGTGGATGCCTGCTAGGCTTAAGGTTTCTGCTGTCATTAGCCCAGCAGGGCCGCCGCCAATGATGACAACTTTAGGAGATTTTACGATATTGGATGGATTTGTCACGATTCAATACGGCTGAAGATTGGGCGTAATTGCTAAAGTCACATTGTAAGGCTTGTTAAGTTTTGTGAGGTGCCGAGTTTCTCAATTAGTCATCAATATGGTGGCTAATTGAGAATATGGCGTATTTGAAATCTAAATTGAAACCGAAGTTAGTAGCCAAGTAAGCGCGCACTTTGATAGAAGATGAAGCTAACAATCCATGCTAGGCCTAAAGACCAAGCAATTGATAGCCACATAAATGCAGTGCTTTTGGATTCATTTTTAATCGTGGCTATCGTAGATAGGCACGGGGTGTAAATCAAGGTGAACAGCATAAAGCTTAATGCTTGCACCCAGTCAATTTGGGTTGCCATTTGTGCCATCAGTGCATCACCTTGCAGACCGTAAATGACCGCTAGTGCACCGACTACAATTTCTTTCGCAACAAAGCCAAAAATTAAGGCAATGGCAAGTTCGTGATTAATGCCAATCGGGTCTAGTATTGGCGTGAAGAATACGCCGATTTGACCTGCATAGGTGTCGATGCTTGCAGGCGCCACGTTGCTTGGGAAGTTGGTCAACAGCCATACCAGTACTACGCCCAGTACAATGAACTTACTAGCGCGGTTTAAAAAGTGTTTTACTTCATGCCAGCCACGCAACACAATCTGACGCGGGGTAGGGAAGCGGTAAGGTGGCAACTCTAAAATAAAGGGCTCGGTGTTTTTGTATTGGTTTTGAAATAAAAGCGCAGTTAAAAACATGGTGAAGAAGCTCATCACGTACAGCGAGAACAAGATTAACGGTGCTTTACTTGGGCTAAACAGCGCTGCAATCATAAAGATAAATACCTGCATCCTGGCGGAGCATAATGAAAGCGGTATCACCAGCATGGTGAGTAGGCGCATGCTGCGTGAGCGCATGATGCGCGTACCCATAATCGCCGGCACGTTGCAGCCAAAGCCCATCAGCATCATGACAAAGCTGCGCCCATCTAGTCCCATTTTTGCCATGATGGCATCCATGAGAAACGCTGCGCGTGATAAATAGCCGCTGTCTTCAACCATCGACATGACTAAGAAGAATAAGATAATAATCGGTACAAATGCCGCAACCGTGGCTACGCCATTATAAATACCATCTAGCATCAAGCCGCTTAACCATGCAGGTGTATTGGTGAACAGTGGGTTTAGTAACTCGGTGCGCAACAGGTCTAACAGCCAAGCTAAGCCATCTTGTATCGGTGCGCCTACTGCAAAGATAAATTGAAACAGCAAAAACATGGCAGCGAAGAATAGTGGTAAGCCTAACCATTTGTGCAATAACACTCTGTCTATTTTGTCAGTAACGTCGTCGGTGAGTGTGGTCGGAATCTGCACATGATGCTGAATCAGCTCATGCATTTCATCCTCAATATCATGCTCTTCTTTGAGCATTAGGCCAATACTTTGCGGGTTAGTGGTCGTCTCTTGCTGGTTAATGACAGAGGTGGCAGCAGCCAGTGCTTTAGGTAAGCCATCGCCATATTTTGCACTAATCTGAATCACCGGGAGGCCTAAGGTTTGGCTTAGACCTTCTGTGTCGATGGTAATACCTGCGCGCTTAGCTTCGTCCGTCATATTGAGCGCAAGCACAATAGGAAAGCCTAGTTTTTTAATTTGCAGCAGCAGTGAAAGTTGGCGGTCAATTTGCGTACTATTGAGTAGTACCACCAGTAAATTAACAGGGTTACTGGTGATGAAGTGTCTAACGACTTGTTCATCTTCTGAGAAACCATGCAGATCGTAAATACCCGGTAAATCAATCAGCTCGACTATATTGCCACCGAGTAAGATTTTTGCACTCAGTAAATCGACCGTGATGCCAGGCCAGTTACCTACGCGCGCAGAGGCACCGCTAATGCGATTGAATAGCGTGGATTTTCCAGTATTTGGCATACCGAGTAACGCAATACGCTTCATTTATTTAACTTTATATTGCGTTGATTTGAATACGGTCAGCTTCTGTGACGCGCAGAATGACATCTGTAGTGCCAAGACGCACATGAATCGGGCCATTAAAACTGGCGCGGCGCATGATGCTTAAAGGCTTGCCGACGCGAAACCCCAGCGCCGTCAGGCGATGGAACAGTGAATCTTCAGCTTCTATTGCTGAGATAACTGCACGTTGACCAGCTTTTAATTGTGATAAAAATTGCATATAGATTGAAGGATGCATTTTATAGATGATAACAATTCTTATTATCGCATAATTTGGGAGAAAGTGCAGGCGGTCGCCCAAAAATAACGCCAAAAATAACAGGTGCTACAGATGTGGCACAGATGAAAAAGGCCCCATCACTGGAGCCTTTTTCACGGTTATATCATTACTTGCTAATGTCGATTTTTGCTTTAGCGCGTAAGTCGCTCATTAGTTTTTCTAGGTTGCGTTGTTGCAGGTTCTTTTGTAAGCCATCTTTTAGTTTTTCGTAAGGAAGCGGCTGTGCTGCGCGTGTATCTACGAGTTTAATCACATGCCAGCCAAATTGCGTTTGCACTGGGCTGTTTGATGTTGCGCCTTTTTGTAAGTTAGCCACTACATCGCTAAATGGTTTTACCATGGTTGCTGGTGAGAACCAGCCTAAATCACCGCCTTTGTCTTTAGAGCCAGGATCTAATGACTTTTCTTTGGCAAGTTTTGCAAAGTCACCACCTTTGCCTAGTTGGGCAATGATGTCTTTAGCTTCTGCTTCAGTTTTAACTAAAATATGGCGCGCGCTGTACTCTTTGTCGCCGTATGCAGTTTTGTACTTCTCGTAAGCCGCTTTTGTATCTGCATCTGAAACTGGATGTTTTTTCACGTAGTCTTGTAAAAATACGCTGGTCAATAGTTTGCGGCTACCAAGCTCTTCACGCGCTTGGAAGTCAGGTTGTTTATCCAGGCCTAATTTCTGCGCTTCTTGGTATACCAACTCAGAGCTGACAAGCTCATCAACAATTGCTGCTTTGGTGTTGGCATCAATCTTTTGGCCGTTTGCAGTCACATCTTTAACGATTACATCATAAAGTGATTGTTTAACTGGCTTGCCATTCACTGTTGCTAGCGCATCAGCAGCAAATGCTGATGGTGTCATCGATAAAATAGCAACGGCAATTAATGTTTGTGTTAATTTCATTAGTAAAACATCCTTAAGTATTAAATTTAGGTAGTAAATTTTGACGTAGTTTAAACTTCATCTGTTGCAATTGCATGAATACTGAGTGCATGAATCTTGTGTGGTATTAAATCTGCCAGCACCTGATACACAAGGCGATGACGCATTATCTGTGATTTACCACAAAAATGCGAGCTGGTGATATTGAGCTTGTAATGCCCGCCGCCGCCATTGCCCTGGTGGCCTGCATGCAATGCGCTCTCGTCTATTAAATCTAGCGTAGTAGGGTCTAGCGCCTGTAAGCGTGTTTTTATTTGATCAATCATTATGAGGTTATCAATGCTCAGTAAGTAGCTACTTAGGGTAGTGTTTTTCTAAAAGGTTTCACTGTAACTTGATGATAAACACCAGCAGTGACGAATGGGTCTTGATTTGCCCAGATAGTGGCTTCCTCTAGGCTTGCAAATTCGGCCACAATTAAACTGCCTGAGAACCCGGCTGGACCAGGGTCTGTGCTGTCTATGCTCGGGAACGGACCCGCAAGCAGCAGGCGACCTGCGTCTTGCAAGCCTTGCAGGCGGCTTAGGTGCTCGGGGCGCGCTGCCAAGCGTTTTTCTAAGCTGTTAGGCGTATCTTCGGCCATGATTGCGTACCACATTATTGTGCATCCCCTTTGTCGTCTTCTTTAGGTAAATACTTGCTGATCATAATGGTTTGCAAAATAATAAAGCCAAACATAATGCCGGTAATGCCGAACAGCTTGAAGTTTACCCATGTATCTTGTGAGTAGTTAAACGCTACATAAAGGTTGATAAACCCTAGTGCGGTGAACAGCAAAGCCCAGGCAACATTAAGGCTAGACCAAACGTGATCAGGCAATTTAACCTGTTTTTCCATTAAGCTGCGCATCGGGTTTTTCTTGAAAAAGAGCTGGGAAGTAAGCAAACCAGCAGCAAACAGCCAGTACAAAATGCTAGGCTTCCATTGAATAAATGTGGGGTCTTTAAGCAATAAAGTGGCGCCGCCAAATACGGTGATGATTACGCCGCTGAGTAAGAGCGTTTTTTCAACCACGCCATGTTTGATTTTGACATAGAGAATCTGCGCGATGGTGGCGACGATAGCCACGGCAGTTGCGGTGAAAATGCCAAAAAATTTAAAGGCAATAAAAAATAAAATAACAGGGAACAAATCAAACAGAAACTTCATATTCACTCTTTGTAAATAAAAACTTAGGACACACAAGTGCCAAACAATACTTTGGTGCAATGTGCTATTTTGCTATTATAGTTACTCGTCTGCAAGGCGTAATTTTAGTTGATTGAATTAGATGCTTAGTTTCAATCAGGTGTTTTCTTAGGGGTTGAACTGGCGCAAGCTATTGATGACCAATGGTTTAATGATAGATTTACATTCACACTCCAATATTTCTGATGGTTTACTTACTCCAACTGAGCTCGTTGCGCACGCTGCGCAGCATGGGGTGACTGTGCTCGCATTGACCGACCATGATGATATTAGCGGTTTGTCTGAGGCGCGGCAGGCGGCTGGCTTACATGGTATTCAATTAATTAATGGTGTGGAAATTTCAGTGACATGGAAAAAGCGCACCTTGCATATCGTTGGCTTAAATGTCGATGTAGAAAATGAGGCACTCAAGACTGGATTGGCTGCGGTACGCCAAGGCCGCTTGGAGCGCGCCAAGCAGATGGCGGCTGGCCTAGAAAAATCTGGCATTCATGGCAGTTTTGAGTGGACCTCTGCCCGTGCCGGGCAAAGCATACTGACACGTATGCATTTTGCGCGCTTTTTGGTGGAGCATCAGTATGCCAAAGATACAAAGTCGGTATTTAAAAAGTATCTAGTCAAAGGTAAACCTGGTTTTGTTGACCACCAATGGATGGATTTGGAATCGGCAGTGAGCTTGATTGTAAATAGTGGTGGCGAGGCGGTGTTGGCGCATCCTGGACGTTATGATATACGCCGCACCAATATGTTATTGCTGCTGGAGGAGTTTAGAGCACTAGGCGGTACTGCGATTGAAGTGGTGACCGGTAGCCATACCGGCGCGCAGTATGTTGAATATGCAAAATATGCGCAATTATTTGGGTTAAGAGCATCACAAGGTTCTGATTATCACGGTAAGGGTATTAGCTTTATGGAAATGGGGCGACTGCCCGCGTTGCCTAGCAGTTGTGTTCCCGTGTGGCAAGATTGGCCTCATGTAAAGTTGCCATCCGAGCCGTCACCAATAGAAAATTAGGGATACATGTCACAATTCTTTAATATTAATTTAAGTAACCCTCAGCCACGTCTAATTGCACAAACCGCAGATATTTTACATAAAGGCGGTGTGATTGTTTACCCTACAGATTCAGGCTATGCCTTGGGTTGTATGCTGGGACACGCAGATGCACAAACACGTATTCGTCAGATACGTGGCGTAGATGATAAGCATTTATTTAGTTTGATGTGCCGTAACTTGAGTGAGCTTGGAAACTATGCGGTGGTGAGTAATAGCCAGTTTCGTTTACTGAAAGCCAATACACCTGGTGCCTATACGTTTATTTTAAACGCAACGCGTGAAGTGCCGCGTAAATTACAGCATCCCAAACGCAGTACCATTGGCATCCGCGTGCCGCAGCACCCTGTGGTACAGGCTTTGTTAGAAGCAATTGATACACCGTTACTCAGCATGACATTGAGTCTACCGCATGAAGAAGATCTGTCTATGATGGCACCGTGGGAAATTCGTGAGCGCTTGGAGCATGTGGTGGATTTAGTGATTGAAGTAGAGCACTGCGAGGCTGGAGCGACCACCGTGATTGATTTAACCAGCGAGACACCTGTGCTAGTGCGTGAGGGCTTGGGTGACTTAAGCCCGTTTTCTTTTTAACCGTGGTAAGTTCAATTGGGCAAATGAGACTTTGATTGACTGGGCCAATGTGCGCCCACATTACATACCCAAAAGATATATCTAAACAGAGCGATTTATGGAACTAACAATCATACAAAAAATAGCGATTTATGCGTTGCCCGTGATTTTCGCCATCACGGTGCATGAAGCGGCACACGGCTATGTGGCAAAGTATTTTGGAGATATGACTGCTTTTAATGCAGGTCGCATCACACTTAATCCGTTAAAACATATTGATCCTTTTGGTACGGTTCTGCTGCCAGCATTAACTATCATGCTGGGCGGCATTTTATTCGGCTGGGCTAAACCTGTCCCTGTAGACTTTGGGCGTTTGCGTAACCCTAAAAAAGACATGCTGTGGGTGGCTGCGGCCGGGCCGGCTTCTAACTTTGTTATGGCTGTGTTCTGGGTGCTGGCGTTGAAATACGCAGCGTTCGCCCCCGATACGATTGCTTACCCTGTATCGTTAATGGCAGAAGCAGGTATCAAAATTAATCTGGTTCTGATGGTGCTTAATTTATTACCATTGCCGCCATTGGATGGTGGACGTATTGCCGTGAGCTTGCTCCCGTACCGTTTGGCGCGGTCTTTTGCCAAAATAGAGCCATATGGTTTCGTGATTTTAATTGTGCTTTTATTTACTGGTGTGCTGGGTAGTATCTTGCAGCCATTAATTAACATAGTAGGCGGATTACTGAGTAATCTTTTGTAGGCACTGGGTGATTGGTTTTACAGGCATAGTTAGTATAATAAGCACATATTTAATTTAGGGTTTTTCATCACATGGCAATAGAACGCGTTTTATCGGGCATGCGCCCTACAGGCAATCTGCATTTGGGGCACTATAACGGTGTGTTGAAAAACTGGATACGCTTGCAGCATGAGCATGAATGTTTGTTTTTTGTTGCAGATTGGCATGCGTTAACTACGCACTACGATACGCCGGAAGTGATTGAAGAAAGCGTGTGGGAGATGGTGATTGACTGGTTAGCCGCAGGCGTGGATCCAGCAAGTGCAACCATTTTTATTCAATCGCGCGTGCCTGAGCATGCTGAGTTGCATACATTATTATCAATGATTACGCCATTGAGCTGGCTAGAACGCGTACCTACCTATAAAGATCAGCAAGAAAAGTTATCAAGCAAAGATTTATCAACCTATGGCTTTTTAGGTTATCCATTACTGCAAAGTGCCGATATCTTAATCTACAAGGCAACACAAGTGCCTGTGGGTGAAGACCAAATTCCGCATATTGAATTTACTCGTGAGATTGCACGCCGTTTTAACCATATTTATGGCAAAGAAAAAGGATTTGAAGAAAAAGCTGAAGCTGCGATTAAGAAATTAGGTAGCAAGCGCGGTTCACTGTATCAGGAAATGCGTACCGCCTACCAACAAAGCGGTGACGAAGAGGCGTTAGAAACAGCGCGCGCCATGATTCAAGAGCAGCAAGGTATGAGCATGGGCGATAAAGAGCGCTTGCTGGGCTACCTTGAGGGCGGTGGCAAAATGATTTTGATCGAGCCAGACTACAAGTTGACCCCAGCTTCAAAAATGCCAGGTTTAGATGGACAAAAAATGTCTAAATCGTACAACAACACGATTTCATTACGTGAAGATGTTGATAGCGTTGCTAAAAAAATCAAAACCATGCCGACAGACCCAGCGCGTATTCGCCGCACGGACCCAGGTGACCCGGCAAAGTGCCCAGTATGGCAGTTACATGAAATTTACTCAGATAAATCTACCCAAGATTGGGTTCAATCTGGCTGTAGAGGCGCGAGTATTGGCTGTATTGAGTGCAAGGGCCCGGTAATTGAGGGTGTGCTTAAAGAGTTAAAACCGATTCAAGAACGTGCCGCAGAGTATGCAGAAGACCCAACCTTAGTGAAAAACATCGTTGCCGATGGTTGTGAGCGTGCAAGAAAGCTCGCACGCGAAACCATGCGTGATGTGCGTGATGCGATGGGGTTGAATTATAGCTAGCGCCATATTGTGATAGAGACCCAGCGCAATGCAAAGATTAAGGGTGAAGAGTTTACAACCCTGCCCAAGGATTTGTATATTCCGCCCGATGCATTGGAGGTTTACCTAGAGGCTTTTGAGGGCCCGCTGGATTTATTGCTGTATTTAATCCGTAAACATAATTTAGATATTCTAGATATTCCTATGGCGGACTTAACCCGCCAGTACGTGGAGTATGTGGAAAAAATGCGTGCCATCAAGCTGGAACTGGCGGGTGACTATTTACTGATGTCAGCGATGCTGATTGAAATTAAATCACGCATGCTATTGCCTAAACCAGCAGAAATCGCAGAAGAGGATGATCCTCGTGCAGAGTTGGTGAGGCGCCTGATGGAGTATGAGACCATTAAGCTTGCGGCACAGCGGTTGGATGAAATGCCGAAAGTTGGTGATGGCATTAGCGTTGCCAATGCCTATTTTGAGCAGATTAGTTTAGTGAAACCAGCTGAAGTCAGTTTAGATGATCTGACTGAGGCATGGCGTAATGTGCTGAAGCGGGCGAGCCATTTTCAGCATCATAAAGTAGGGCGCGCAGAGCTTTCGGTGCGTGAGCATATGAGCTTGATTCTACGGCGCTTACAGTCTGCACGCATGCTGGAGTTTAGCGAACTGTTTGATATCGCCCATGATGGTATTCCAAAATTAGTGGTGTGTTTTCTGGCGATACTGGAACTTGCGCGCGAAGGCTTATTACGCATTACGCAACAGCAGCCTTTTTCACCGATATATGTACAAATAAACAGCGATGAGTGAAGCCAGTAATATTCGTGAATTGAAAAATGTGTTGGAGGCTGCCTTACTCACCTCACATCAGCCATTGTCTTTAGATGATATGTTGCGCTTATTTACTGAGCGCATGGAGCGTGCAACGCTGCGTATGCTGCTCGATGAATTAAAGCTGGAGTGGGCAGAGCGCGCCATGGAGTTAGTGCAGGTGGCTTCTGGCTATCGCTTTCAGGCACGGGAAAAATATACGGCATATTTGATGCGCCTTTACCCAGAAAAGCAGCCGAAATACTCGCGTGCGGTGATGGAAACCCTCGCCATTATTGCCTATCGCCAACCCGTGACGCGCGGTGATATTGAAGAGATTCGTGGCGTGGCGGTGAACCCTAATGTGATGCGTCAGTTACAGGAGCGTGACTGGGTTGATGTGGTTGGTCAGCGTGAGGTACCGGGGCGCCCCTCTTTGTATGCAACCACTAAGCACTTTTTGAATGACTTTAACTTGCGTACTTTGGATGAGCTGCCACCGATGGAAGCATTTGTGCCACCTGAAGTATAACCATGGCACCTAAATAAACTTGCCCGGCATCTTTAATGCTTTTGCGATTTAAATGCAAATAACAAAAAAGTTGGCAAAGCCCAGTAACGGGATATCAATCACAAAGTCGCCATCACGCAATTTTAAGTGTGACCATCACCGTCATAACTGGTGATAAATCTATTTTATCTACTGCGATTTACTTTATCTGCGGTAAAATTGCAACATTCAATCAAATTAGCGAATTATCATGGCACGTCCTTTTAAGCAACAACGCGATCCGCAACGTCCCGTACGCAGACCAACCACCAATTTCACACCGCTTGCAGTTGATCCAAATGCGCCAGCCGTGCCAACGCAACGCTTGCACAAGCTTTTGGCATTGGCGGGTTTAGGTTCGCGCCGCGACATGGAAGAGCTGATTGCCAGCGGACGTGTGACTGTTAATGGCCAAATAGCGACTGTAGGTGCCGGTGTGACTGAGCACGATGTAGTACGCTTGGATAGCCGCCCATTACGTTTGCCGTTTGAGGCAGAGTTGCCGCAGGTGTTGATTTACCATAAACCAGAAGGTGAAATCGTTAGTCAGGATGATCCTGAGGGCCGTGCTAGCGTGTTTGATAAATTACCAAAAGTGAAGAATGGTAAATGGATTGCAATTGGCCGTTTAGATATGAATACCAGCGGCCTGCTAATCTTTACCACTTCTGGTGAGTTGGCTAACCGCTTTATGCATCCGCGTTATGAAGTGGAGCGTGAATATGCAGTACGTATTTTTGGCGAACTGACAGAAGGCCAAATCGCACAGCTTAAAGAAGGTATCGAGTTGGAAGATGGCCCGGCTAACTTTGATAGCATCATCCCGCAGGGCGGCGAAGGCGCAAACCACTGGTATCAAGTGATTTTGCGTGAAGGCCGTAACCGTGAGGTGCGTAGACTGTTTGAGGCGTTCCAATTACCAGTCAGCCGATTAATGCGTGTGCGTTTTGGCCCAGTAAACTTGCCTCCACGTGTTAAACGCGGAAAAATGCTTAAATTAGAACAAAAAGAAGTCGTGGGTTTATTGGAGTGGGCAGATTTGCCAGTACCAAAAGCACCGCTACGTCAATTAACACAACGTGAAAAATTAAAATCAACCGCGGTATTTACACCAAAAGTACGTAAACAACGTGTGAGTGCCTTGGATAGGCCGCCGCGTGATGCCGCTGAAGGTGAAGCTACAGGCTATCGTGGTAAACCAGATTCCACACGTGGCTCAGTTGCTAAAAAACCTGCAACAAGAAAACCGGCTGCTAATCGCCGTGTGCGTCAGGCCAGCGATTTAAGTGCGCCGCAGATGCAGAAGAAGAGTGATAGGAATCGTGGTAGAGGTTAATAGTTACTTTGTCGAATGCCTTCTAATGTAGAATCCTGCACTCAATAAATAATAATAAGGCATAAATATGCGTCAGAATTTAATATCATTAGGCATCTTACTATCAGTGAGCGGTTGCGCAACTATATCGCAGGGTACTCAGCAAGTAATCACTTTTAAACTAGAACCTAAAGAGGCTGTTTGTGAAGTTAGTCGTGTAGGAGATGGTAAACTTGGCAGTATTAGTGGTAAATCTAACATTATTCAGGTAGGTAAGGATAAGGATGATATTGTCGTTGTTTGTAACGCTGAAGGGTATGAGCAGTCGACTACCAAGGTTGTAAGTGGCGCAACTGGAGCAGGTGTTACAGGGGTGTTGCTAGACCTAGGAATCACAGACATGATTACGGGTGCAATGTATCGTTATCCTGAGGATGTAACTATTGTTCTTGTTCCTGAAACAAAAGTTAGTACTAAATAAACTTTAATATACCGTGAAATAAAAATAGCCCATGTATGGGCTATTTTTATTATTGCAGTTAGTGATTATTTCTTAGCCAGACGCCACAATGAGGTCACTTCTGCTTTTCTTGCGGCATGTAATGGGTCGCTGGCATCTAGTGTTTTGTTGTGTGATGCCTTGGTGTCCATTTTATCAATCACTTTTAAATCTGCTGCGCTTATCCATGCTAGCAGTTCATCGCGCGTTCTTAAGCCTAAGTGTTCAGCAAAGTCTGAAAGTATCAGCCAGCCCTCGCCAGCATCATTTAAATGCGCTTTAAGGCCATTTAAAAAGCCTTTTAGCATCTGGCTGTTCTCATCATAGATGGCAGACTCCAGCACTGAGCTTGGTCTTGCTGGTAACCATGGTGGGTTACACACGATGAGGTCGGCTTTGCCATGACTGTCATCTGGAAATAAATTGGCGTCGAGTATCGTTACCGTATTTTTCATTTCGAGCTGATTGATATTTTTTTGTGCGCAGTCTAAGGCGCGCTGTGCGTTATCGGTTGCGACTACAGTTTTTACGCCACGGTTTGCCAGTATCGCGGCCAGTACGCCGGTGCCAGTACCAATATCAAACGCTGTGGTACATGGGGTAGGTAATGGCGCTGTATCCACGAGCGTTAGGTATTCACCGCGAATCGGTGAAAACACGCCGTAGCTCGGGTGGATTTTATTGTTGATGACATTAATTTCCACGCCATTTTTGCTCCACTCATAGGCGCCGATTAAACCTAGAATCTCACGTAAAGACACTACAAAAGACTGAGTGCTTTTACCGTAAGCATGTTCGCAAGCCGCTTTAATGTCTGGCGCGCGACGTAGATTGATATGATAACCAACGCTTACTTCCAGTAATAACATACCTAGAATTCTAGCTTTTTGAGATTGTGCTTGGCGATGCAAGTGAAACGCCTCGGTCATATTGGCAGGTGCTTTTTTAGGCTTTTTCCCTGGGCGATCGATTCTGCGCGAGATTGCCTGCATCAGTTGTTTTGCATTTTGAAAGTCACCGCGCCATAGCAGTGCTGTGCCTTCACAGCATAGCTTGTAAGCAGCATCAGCTTTGATGGTGTCGTCTGCAACCTGTACTTTTTTTGGTGCAGGCGTTGCATTTTCAGAGTGCCATACGCTGGTTTTGGTTTTGCTAGCTTCTTGCCAGCTGATTGTTGGGGTGTCGTTCAAAATGGGTTAACCTTGCTGGTAATTATGTATATATAGTTAGTTTTACTGAGTCGTGATGGCGACTGATATTTGCATCACGCCACATTTTTTATGTTAAAGAGAGTGCGAATGCTGCCGAATTATAATCGCAATGTGCGACTGGCTGTATTTATTCTGAATCTAGCCTTTAATTACGGAAGTGTTTGTTTATATTCGTGCTTGTAACAGCGGCTTTATCTATATAAAAAAGCCTTGTGTGGGCAGACTCTAAACGCGCAGTGGAAGGTATATCAATACGGCGGCAAGTAACCTTCGCTTGCCGCTGAGTGTTTGATTAGCATGTAGTTGTAGTTGCTACAGCGCTACTAACTGATCGCGAGTGAGTAAGAATACAAAAGCATCACCTGACGATACTTCTAGCCAGGTAAATGGCAGGTCTGGATAGGCTTCGAGCACCGCATCGCGGTTGTGACCGATTTCAACGACCAGTACGCCGTCTTCAGTCAGGTAGTTTGCCGCTTCACGCAAAATAGTATGTGTATGGTCTAGGCCTGCAACGCCGCTGCCTAATGCCAGCTGTGGCTCGTTGCGGTATTCTGCCGGCAACGCAGCCATGGATGGTGCATCCACGTATGGAGGGTTGCTAATGATTAAGTCGTATTGTTTGCCTTTAAGTTGGCTAAACATGTCAGATTTAATGGCGGTGATGCGGTCTTGTAATCCGTAACTGTTGATATTGATATTGCATACATCAATCGCATCTTGCGAAATATCAATCACATCTACTGCTGCATCTGGGAACGCCTCAGCTAATAGCACACCTAAGCATCCGCTACCTGTGCAAATGTCTGCCGCATTGTTGATAAGCTCTGGGAACTCAATCCAAGGTGCTAAACCATCGTTGACTAATAATTCGGCGATGAAAGAGCGTGGAATCAGCACGCGTTCATCAACAAAGAATTTAAAGCCCTGCAGCCAAGCTTGTTTCAGCAGGTAGGCAGTGGGTGTGTGTTTGGTGATGCGTTGTTCTACAAAGCTGGCGAGTTTGCTGCGCTCGCTGTTAGTGAGCTTTGCATCAAGAAAGTTATCAAGTGTATCTAGAGGCAAGTTTAATGCGCCCATGATGAGCCACACTGCTTCATCGTAACTGTTATCTGTGCCGTGGCCGTAAAAGATGTCGGAGACTTCAAATTGGCTCACGGCAAATCTGAGCCAGTCACGGATCGTCTGCAGTTCGGTAGTTTCTTGATTGTAGGTCATTGTTTTGTCAGCCATTGTATAGCGCGTTTAAATGGGCAGGCTTAGATTGAGTGGCCCACCTTTGTGCGCTATTTCAAAAGCTTTTCCATAGTTAATTGATAAGTTTGTTTCAGTGGCTCTATATCTGCAACGCCTACACATTCATTGAGTTTATGGATAGTGGCATTGAGCGGCCCGAACTCAATCACTTGTTTGCAGATGTCTGCAATAAAGCGTCCATCCGAGGTGCCGCCAGTGGTTGAGAGCTCAGGCGTAATCCCGTAAGCCTGCTCAATCGCGCCAGAAATGGCCTCAACAAGGTTGCCGCGCGGCGTAATGTAAGGTGGTGAGTATTCCCATTCCAAACTGTACTCTAGTGCGTGTTTGTCTAAAATCGCGTGCACGCGGCTTCTTAGGTTTTGATCTGTACTGCCTGCGCCGTTAAGCTCTGGGCAGAACCTGAAGTTGAATAAAATCTCTACTTCGCCAGGTACTACGTTAGTAGCACCAGTGCCGCCGTTCATGTTGGATATTTGCCAAGAGGTGGGCGGAAAGTACTCGTTACCGTTGTCCCATACTGTTTCCACCATATCTTTAATGGCAGGTGCTACTAGGTGAATCGGGTTCTTGACCAAGTGTGGATAAGCAATGTGGCCTTGTATGCCTTTGACCAACAAATTGCCAGACAGTGAGCCGCGGCGACCATTTTTAATCATGTCACCGACTTTTTTGTTGCTGGTTGGCTCGCCAACGATACAGTAATCAATCAACTCACCGCGCGCTTTCAGCGCTTCAATTACTTTTACCGTGCCGTTAACCGCGATACCTTCTTCATCTGAAGTAATCAGCAGGCCGATAGAGCCTTGATGGTTTGGGTTTTCTGCCACAAAAGCTTCAATGCTAGTGATAAACGCAGCTAACGAGGTTTTCATGTCAGCTGCACCGCGTGCGTATAGCATGCCATCTTTAATGGTTGGCTCAAACGGCGCTGTATGCCATTTATCTAATGGGCCGGTAGGCACCACATCGGTATGGCCTGCAAATACTAGCAATGGCGCTGTTGTGCCGCGGCGCGCATAAAAGTTATCAACGTCACCAAAGCGCATGCGCTCGATTTTGAAACCTAATGGTTCTAAACGTGAAATCATCAACTCTTGGCAGCCAGCATCTAGCGGCGTGTTAGATTGACGTTGCAGGAGGTCGATTGCTAACTCTAAAGTAGTGCTCATGGTAGGAAGGTTTCTCTGTATAAAGTTTCATCAAAGCCTAAGCCTACGATTTTATTATCGTTGACTAAAATTGGGCGTTTGATCACTGAGGTTTTAGCTTGCATGAGTGCCGTGGCGGTCGTGTTATCAGTAATACTTGATTTGGTCGCTTCATCAAGCCCGCGCCAAGTAAGACCAGCGCGGTTGATAAGTTTGTCCCAAGGGTATTGGGTCAGCCATTGTTGAATTGTTATTTCATCAATGCCTGACTTTTTGAAATCATGAAACGTATAGGCAACACCGTTTTCATCCAGCCAAGTGCGGGCTTTTTTTACGGTGTTGCAATTTGGAATGCCATAAAGCGTGAGCATTGTATTTTGGGCTCTCTTAAAAGCTTAAATACCACGAAGTAATTCGTTAATGCCAACTTTGCCTAGTGTTTTAGCATCTACTTTTTTCACAATCACTGCACAGTAAAGACTGTAGCTGCCGTCTTTTGATGGCAAGTTACCTGAAACTACTACTGAACCAGCTGGTACGCGGCCGTAGAACACTTCGCCTGTTTCGCGGTCGTAGATTTTGGTTGATTGGCCAATATATACACCCATTGAAATCACACAGTTGTCTTCAACAATTACGCCTTCAACCACTTCAGAGCGAGCGCCGATAAAGCAGTTGTCGCCAATGATGGTTGGGCCTGCTTGTACAGGCTCTAATACGCCACCAATACCAACGCCACCTGACAAGTGCACGTTTTTACCGATTTGAGCGCATGAACCTACAGTCGCCCATGTGTCTACCATTGTGCCTTCGCCAACGTAAGCGCCAATGTTCACGTATGAAGGCATCAATACTGCATTTTTACCAATGAAAGAACCACGGCGTACAATCGCGTTAGGTACTACGCGGAACCCACCAACTTTAAAGTCTTCTTCAGTGTAATCTGCAAATTTAGGTGGCACTTTGTCAAAATATTTGGTTACGCCATCGTCCATTAACTCATTGTCTTTTAGACGGAATGAAAGCAATACGGCTTTTTTCAACCATTGGTGTGTTTCCCATTGTTGCGTATCAGCTACACGGCTAGCTACACGTAGTTTGCCGCTATCTAAATCTGCAAGCACAGAAGCTACAGTAGATTTGATTTCAGCAGATGCATTGCCTGGGTTGATGTTAGCGCGGTCTTCAAACGCTGCTTCGATAATGCTTTGACGTGGATCCATAAAAGTCTCTATTGATTTTGAATAAGTTGGTAAATTAATTAATGCGACATTTTAACTCAAACAGGAGAATAGCCCAAAAATAAAGCGCACAACTGACGCTGTGCGCTCTAATAGTTGCTATTAGTGGTGGTTATTTGCTAGTTTTTGCTGCGTTGTAAAGCGGCCTGACTTTAGGCGCTAGCGCGCGTAACTCTGCAATGCGGCTTGCACTGGCTGGGTGGGTGCTAAGAAACTCGGGTGGTGTTGCACCGCCTTGCGCCTCCATTTTTTGCCATAAAGTGACGGCTGCATCTGGGTTGTAACCAGCGCGGGCGGCAAGCTCTAGACCAATTTTGTCAGCCTCTCGCTCTTGTTCGCGGCCATTAGGTAACGCAAAAAATAGTTGTGAACCCATGCTGGCAGCCTGCATGGATGCATTGCCAACCACTGCACCGGTGCTGGAGGATAATACTGCGCCTAGTGCCTGCAAGCCAAACTGCTGAACATATGCTTGTGACATGCGTTCGCGCCCGTGTTCACGCAGTGCATGGGCGATTTCGTGGCCGATAACGGCAGCTAGTTCATCATCGGTCGCTTTTAGTTTATCTATCAGGCCTGTATACACCATGATTTTTCCGCCGGGCATGCAGTAAGCGTTAAGCTCGTCATTGTTTTCTACGTTGACTTCCCATTTCCATTGGGCGGCATCTGGTCTAAACACGCCGACCTGTGCGATGAGCCGGTTGGAGATTTTTCGCACGCGATCAAGCTGTGTTTTATTGGCGTTGAGGGTTTTTTTCTTTTCAGCCTCTTGCAATGTTTGGGTGTAAGCCTGAGTCGACATGGTGGTGACTTGTGATTCTGGCAGTAGCAGTAATTGGGTACGTTTCACCCCTGATACGCTGTCTTGGGTGGTGGTGGCGCAGCCGCTTAAATAAGCCATGAATACTGCTGAGATAAGGAGGCTGGACTGTTTGAATCTAAATAGAGGTGTCATTTTTATTAATCCGTTTGCGTGGTCTAAACAGTAACGCATTGCATGCAGATTGGTTGAATGCAATGTGCTAATTAAACAAGGGAAACAAGAATAAGTGTCTTCGCGAGCGAATCGCTTCGTTGCGCGGTATGTCGCATACTATCTCGGTTCCTGCGTTCCGTGCGCCTTGCACTTCATCTCGCCCGACGATTTATTCTGTGTTTCCCAAGATTTACATCTTGACTAACGTTAGAAGGTGACTTGTGTCCCAAGTTCAACCACGCGGTTGGGTGGCAGCTTAAACTGATTGGTAATTGTTTCTGCGCTGCGGAACAGCCCGATAAATATTTTTTTACGCCAGTAAGCCATTTCTGGTGATTCATGGGCAATTAAAATTTCTTTACCAATAAAGTAAGAGGTGTCCATTGCCTCCAGCACCAAGCCTTTATCTGCGCAAAGCGCCAGGTCTCTTGGCAAGTCCGGTTCATCTTTAAACCCGTACTGCACCGTTACGCGGTAAAACTCATGCGGTAAAACTTCAACGGTCACGCGGTCACTAGGCACGGTACGCGGAAAGTCTAAGAACTTCACCGTCAGGATCACAACTTTTTCATGGAGCACTTTATTGTGCTTCAGGTTGTGCAGCATGGCGTGCGGTACGCCCTCTGGGTTGGGGGTCATGAATAATGCAGTGCCGGCAACGCGCATCGGTGGGTGTGCACTAATGGCTTCAATGAACGGGTCCAGCGCCATTGCTTCGTTTTTAAGATGCTTATACAGCATGTTGCGGCCAGTTTTCCAGGTGATCATCAAGGTGAAAATGACCACGCCAATGATTAATGGTACCCAGCCGCCATCAGGAATCTTAAGTACGTTGGCACTAAAGAACGCAATATCAACTGTTAAGAATAATGCAACCAAAGCGCCGGTGCGCAGTTTGCTCCAGCCCCATAAGTTGTGAAACACAATGCCAGCCAGCAGGGTGGTAATCACCATGTCGCCGGTCACTGCAATACCGTAAGCGGCTGCTAGGTTGCCTGATGAACCAAAGCCGATGACCAGCACCATGACCGCAATCATTAGCCCCCAGTTAACGCGTGGCATGTAGATTTGCCCTTGCTGGCTTTCAGAGGTGTGTGACACATGCATGCGCGGCAAAAAGCCCAGCTGCAATGCTTGGCGAGATACAGAAAACGCGCCGGTAATCACAGCTTGCGAGGCAATCACTGCCGCCATGGTTGCCAAGATGATGAGTGGGAATAGCATCCACTCAGGTGCGAGCAGGTAAAAAGGGTTTTTCACTGCGGCTGGATTTTTGAGCACGAGCGCGCCTTGTCCAAAATAGTTCAGGATAAGTGCCGGCAACACAAAGCCAAACCATGCCATACGAATCGGAAAGCGTCCAAAGTGCCCCATGTCGGCATAGAGTGCTTCAGCTCCGGTTACCGCTAGCACGACAGCGCCTAATGCCACAAAGGCAATCCATGGGCTTAGTTGGAAAAAGTGAATTGCGTAAATTGGGTTGAGCGCATTGATGATGGCCGGGTATTGCATAATGCCATGAATGCCTAATATAGCTAAGGTACTAAACCATATCAGCATGATGGGGCCAAAAAAGGCACCTACCAGTGCGGTACCTTTGTTTTGTGCCCAGAATAAAAGAAACAATACGACAAGTGTAATCGGGAGGATAAGCGGGTGCAGCATCGGCGCGGACACTTCCAAACCCTCTACCGCTGATAACACTGAAATGGCGGGAGTGATGATGCCGTCTGCATAAAACATACACGCACCTAAAATACCTAATAGCATGATATTGCGCTGTTTTTTTGGATTATTTGCTACGTTGCGGCTCGCTAGTGCCAGCAGCGCCATAATGCCGCCTTCGCCACGGTTATCCGCTCGCATCACAAAGGCGACGTATTTAACCGATACCACCATGATCAGCGCCCAAACAATGAGCGATAAAATACCAAACATATTGGTTTCAGTCAGTGGTACCGGGTGTACGCCAACTGAAAACACTTCTTTAATGGTGTAGAGGGGGCTTGTGCCAATATCGCCAAAAACTACGCCTAATGCGGCAAGCGTAAGTGCTGAGCGATTGGTGTTACTACCAGAAGCTGATGACATTGTCGTGTGAATGAACGCTAATAATTGAGGTGGCTATTATCAGTCAATTCTCGTATGAAACCAATAATTATCTTAGGCATCATGGGCTTTTTGTGGATAGTGCAAATTTTGAAAATGCTAAGGGGCATTGTGTGTGCTAATGCACAGAGAAGCCTTAATGATAAGTGGATGATTTAAAAACCTTAGTGAACTAAAGTGAGTAACTTGATTTTGATACTGCCAGTGCTGAGTTTTTGCATGCTGGTTATTAATCTTTAGTTGATTCAATGAGGTGTGTATGACGATGTTTAATTAGCTTTAAGATATAGCGATGAAGCAACTGAAATATACTGAAAATATATAGTGAACATGCTTTCTGCAGCAGTACTGCTGGCTAGTGAAAAATGATATGCACTTAAAAACTAACTAACTGATGGAAACTTAACTTTAAGATTGGAGCTAAGAGTATCCGAATGCTTGGAAAGATTGCGATAGTCTTAATTGCTCTTTGGTTGCTGCCGCTGTAATGATTGTACGTTATCTTCAAAAAAAGCGGCTTTAATAAACACGAGCAACTAGTTCCACACTATTTATTTTCAGTCTGGTTTTAATCATGCTCGCTAAATTGCTAATTGCTTAAAATCAAGAAGTTCAGTGAAGGTCATTAGCTTGCTAGTTGCTGATTGCAGCTGTTTTAGTGTGCTTATGTAGACAATCTTTGAATATTAATGGGGTGCTATATGGATAATTTTTCTAATCAGTTTCATTCAAATCAATTGGTAGGTGAGATTAAAGAAGTGATGCTTGACGCTGAGGCCTTATTAGCAGCAACAGTAGGCACTGCTGATAAAAATCTTGCAGAAATACGTGATAAATCAGAAAAATCACTAAGACGAGTACGGGCTAGGTTGGACGATATGCAAACCGATGTTTTACTCAATGTAAAAGCCGCTACTAAAGCTACGGACGTTTATGTACATGAAAATCCTTGGCGTGCTATTGGGTTGGCAGCTAGCCTAGGAATAGTGATTGGTTTGCTGATAGGACGTCGTTAACTAACTCTAATTAAACAAACAGTTACTCCATTAAGGATGCCATTGTTTTGCAGTAGCATCATTAAATGGAGATCGTCTGCCAAACTCTCTCTTAACAACCTGATGGCGCTTATCAGTTAGTTGTACCAAGCTTGACTAGTTTTAACACGCATCCTACATCGGCTATATTGAATGAGCCTTCCAAGACGTTATTTGTTTAGTTGCTTCAACCATGGTCTGACGCAGTGAGTGCGCGACATATTATTTTACGCAATGCGCTTCAGCGTACAGACGCCGCATCGTTAATATTTGATAGTCATTAAGCTGACTTGGCACAAATTATCGTGCATTCAGTGATTGTTTGATTTAATTAAGATTTTAGTGGCATTGGTTGAGTGAAATCTCATTTAGTCACACATTCTAATAGTATTTTTATAACAATAATTCTTGTTAGAAATGTAAGAAAAGAGGCTAAGTGATGAACACAACACATAAGTATGTAGCCAATTTAATGATCGCCTTTGTTGTATTAGGTACGGTCGGGTGTAGTAGCATGTCCGCTCGTGATAAAAGTACTGCAATTGGCGCTGGCGTCGGTGGCGTTGCAGGCGCTGTACTTACTGGAGGTAGTGCGTTAGGCACAGTCGGTGGTGCAGCTGTTGGTGGTGTTATCGGCAATCAGATTGGCAAATAATCTATTATGAATTTCGCTAGTATCTAGCGACAACTTAAAGCGCACAGAAGTGAAACTTTGTGCGTTTATATATTAGCGAATACGTTTATTCGTTTCTAATTGTTTGAATCGTCGCATCGGCTGAGCCCGCCCCTAGGGTTAGTACCACCTCATCCCCATTTTTTAATTGTGAGCTAGTGCTGACAATTGCCCCTGATTTAGTTTGCACTAGTGCATATCCTCTGGTGAGCACCGCTTTAGGGTTTAGATGTTGCAGGTTCTGCTGTAGGCGCAACAAGCCTTGTTGTTTGCCTCGCAACTGTTGATTGATGCTGTTATTTAAACGGTAAGCCATTTGTGTGACTTGGGCTTTTTGTTGTGCAATCTGTTGCGCTGGGGATATCAGCCTGCGCGCCAAATAATCTAATGCTTGATATCGCTGGTTAAGTACAAATTGTATGTTTTTTGATAGTTGTAGCTTCAACTGATTGGTTTTATTCAGCATATCGTCACGCGATGGTGTTGCCAGTTCTGCGGCAGCAGTGGGGGTTGCCGCGCGAATATCCGCCACAAAATCACAGATGGTAAAGTCCGTCTCATGACCAACGCCGCTGATAGTGGGGATTGTGCAGTTGGCAATTGCGCGTGCCACAACTTCTTCATTAAACTGCCATAAATCCTCAATGCTGCCGCCACCGCGACAAATAATGAGCACATCGCACTCGGCGCGATTATTCGCCGTGTTGATGGCATTGGCGATAAGTTGCGCGACACCTTTGCCTTGCACCGGGGTAGGGTAAATAATAATCGGGATATTGGGCATGCGGCGCTTAAGTGTGGTGAGCACATCTCTTAATGCGGCCGCATCGGCAGAGGTTACCACGCCAATCTGTTTAGGATGCTTAGGGATTGCACGCTTGATGCTGGCATCAAACAAGCCTTCATTGCTGAGCTTTCTTTTCAGTTTTTCAAAAGCTTCAAATAAAGCGCCTAGCCCTGCACGTTGCACAAACTCTACCGTAAGCTGAAAGTCGCCACGTGCTTCATATAAAGTCACCGTGGCGCGTGCTTCGATTTTGTCCCCTTCGCGCGGGGTGAAATCAACGTAACTGTTACGGCCTTTAAACATAACGCAGCGCACTTGCGCGCCTGCATCTTTGAGTGAGAAATACCAATGCCCACTGGCTGCGCGTGTAAAGTTAGACACCTCACCCGAGACCCAAAATAGTGGGAAACTTTGTTCCAACACATTTTTTGCCATACGGTTAAGTTCGCTGACAGTCAGCACTTTAGCGTTGGAGGCGCCTTCCTGAGATAAATTTGCGGCGAAGTCTGTCAAAATTGGCTTAATCCGTTAAAATGATTTTTTGAGATTATATCGTGACGGACATCATGCTAAATAAAATTCTTATTGGTCGTACAGGTTACTTCATCGGTTTTGCGGGCTGCTTTGCATTGGTTGGGTTAGCATTGTGGATACAAACGAAATTTGGCCTAGAGCCCTGTCCGTTGTGCATCTCACAGCGCATAGTGTTTATGTCGCTAGGTGTTTTGTTTTTAGTGGCGGCATTGGTGCCTAAGTGCTTAAAAGTGCAGTCAATACTTCAAGTGTTAACGGCATTGGGCGGTGCGGGTGTTGCAATTCGTCACTGGTGGATACAAGCACATAAAGAAGAAATGATTGCAGACTGTGGCGTGGGTTTTGATTATATGTTTGAAAACTTCCCGTTACAAAAAGCATTGACGCTAGTGTTCAAAGGCACTGGTGATTGCGCCGCGATTGACTGGACATTTTTAGGGCTGACCATTCCGCAGATGTCTCTGATTGCCTTTATTGGCTTTGGCGCATATGCCGTGTATGTGCTTAAATTAAATAGCAAAAAGTAAATCTAAATAACAACAGATGTGAAATAGTAGAGAATTGATTGAATGTACAAAACGATAGATAACTTTGTCGGCAATACGCCATTAGTTAAATTGCAACGCATGGCTGGCAATACCAGTAATACTATTTTATTGAAGCTTGAGGGGAATAATCCAGCCGGTTCAGTGAAAGATAGACCTGCGTACTCGATGATCACACGTGCTGAAGCCCGTGGTGAGATTAAACCGGGCGATACTTTAATTGAAGCAACCAGCGGCAATACCGGGATTGCGCTGGCGATGGTAGCGGCGATGCGCGGCTATAAAATGATATTAGTCATGCCGGACAACCAAAGCGTAGAACGCCGCCAAAGCATGAAAGCCTACGGCGCAGAGTTGGTGCTGACCCCTAAGGACGGCAGTATGGAGTTAGCGCGCGATGTGGCCATGAAAATGCAGGCGGAAGGCGAAGGCATTGTGCTAGACCAATTTGGTAACGCGGACAATCCATTAGCGCACTATGAAGGGACCGGCCCTGAAATTTGGCGCGATACCGAAGGTAAAATCACGCATTTTGTGTCTAGCATGGGGACAACAGGCACTATCATGGGTACCTCGCGTTTTTTGAAAGAGCAAAACCCTAACATTCAAATTGTGGGCGTACAGCCTGAAGAAGGGGCGCAAATCCCTGGCATTCGTAAATGGCCAGAGGCGTATCTCCCTAGTATTTACAATGCCAGTGCGGTGGATGAGCTGATTTACGTGAGCCAGAAGCATGCAGAAGATACCACGCGTAAATTAGCCACGATGGAAGGTATATTTGCCGGTATCTCATCTGGCGGTGCTTTGTATGCTGCCTTGCAGTTATCTAAGCGTGTGGAAAATGCTGTGATCGTGAGCATTGTGTGTGACAGAGGTGATCGTTACCTCTCTACAGGTGTTTATCCGTCGTAGCTCACCCGATATGAGCGCGCTTGGCCGCATTGTTAGTGTTTGCTGTTTAATCTGCTATAGCATTACTGCACAAGCGGTTTCTGAGGTTTCTATTAGCGTAGAGCATCTTGAGCATGCAATGGGTGATGCTAAGAACATTGCGTTAAAGATTCAGTTGAATCAAGCTAAACCTAGCGTTACTCTACATGCGGCATTAAAACCAGCAGATACCGATGCAGAGCGCAAGCAGGATGAGTGGACGCAGTTAGCCCTTAGCTGCGACCTACCAAAGCGACGCAGCATTGAGGCAGTGCGCTGCGACAATGGGCGCTTAAAAAGCGCACGTGTGGATTTGCCTTTTAGTCTGGATATCAACCATTTATTTCAGCGTAATCAGCTAGATGTTGATGCCGCACTGTACTTAAAGGGCGGCAGCTTTAGTGATGAAGCTGGGTTGCATGCCGCAGAAAAACTGAGCGGTGCAATGACGATTGCATTAAAGCGGGAAGCGCAAGGCTGGCAATGGCGTACCACTGTGGATTGGCAAACTGGTGAAGTGTTTTGGCAGCCTTTTTATGTTGAAAGTGGCGGCCATGCATTGCAGGCGATGGGCACGTTAATAGATGATGTGCTCAAGGTTGATCAAGCGCATTTGAAAATTAACCGCGTAGGCGAGTTAGATGCGGATGGCACTGTGAGGCTCAGTGATTTTAAGCTGCTGGATTTAAATGCCAAGCTACCCAAACTAGATCTAGGCACAGCTTACCCTTTGCTGTTTAAACCACTGTTAGGCAATACCGCATTTAATAATGCCACGATTGATGGCACTGCCGCATTGCAACTTAAAGTGAAAAATACTGAGTTGCAATCATTCAATTTGCAACTGAATGCTGTAGATGTAGTGGATATTAATAATAAATTTGCGTTTTATCAGCTAAATGCAAATATTCCATGGAGTTATGAGGCATCGAACCCGGTACGCTTAAGTTATGCGCGTGGCAGTTTGCTGAATTTGCCGTTAGGCAAAACCGACATTAATGCAGAGGTGAACCGTTACGCAATCACCGCGCCTAATATCCGCTTGCCAGTGTTGGATGGAGCACTAAGTTTGTCTAACCTATCTGCAACACGCCTGCACAATGAGTGGTTTTGGCATCTGAGCGCTAAGCTGGAGCCAATCTCGATGGAAGACTTTAGTACGCAACTTAAGTTACCGCGAATGCTGGGTAAAGCGTCAGCGCAAATTCCTTTGGTGACCTATAGCGGTGGCATACTCACTACGGATGGCAGCGTGGTGCTCAATGTGTTCAATGGCACAGCTACGGTAACGCAATTGACTATGCATACGCCCTTGGGCATTGCGCCAAAATTAAATGCGGATATTGCTTTAAGAAATTTAGAGTTAGGTGAACTTACTAGAACGTTCTCATTTGGTGCTATTGAAGGTAAATTAGATGGGGATATTAAAGGCTTGGAGCTACAGAACTGGAAGCCTGTGGCTTTTGATGCGCGGATACAGAGCAGCCCTGGCAAATACCCAAAAAAGATTTCACAACGTGCGGTAGAGAATATTTCGGCATTAGGTGGTGGCGGAGCCGCTGCTGCGGTGCAGCGTAGTTTTTTACGTTTTTTTCAGCAGTTTAATTACGGCCAGATGGGGCTAAGTTGCCGCTTGCGCAATGATGTTTGCGAAATGGGCGGGGTTGAGTCAACCGCGCATGGGTACATCATCGTTAAAGGAAGTGGTATCCCTGCGATTACAGTGATGGGGTACAATCAGACCGTAGGCTGGAGCGAGCTGTTAGCGCGTATCGAGCGCGTTATTGATGGTAATAGTAAGGCTGTAGTACGTTAGTCGTTAGTGCGTTATGTCTAGTGTGCTAGCCGCTATGTATGGTGTATAAGTTTGCAAAATCGTACTCAAAAATGCTTAGTGAATTTAAATGGTTTTAACGCAACACATTCAATGATAAAGGATAGGTAATGAAAAACTGGTCAATCGCCTTGGTATTGGCATGCGTTTTACCCGCTTGTGTCACCATTAATATTTATTTTCCGGCAGCTGCCGCAGAAAAGGCCGCTGATAAGATTATTGACGATGTATGGCAGCTTAAAAATGGCGCAGAAAAGCCAAGCACGCAGACGATAGAGCCACAGTAAATTAAGGCTCGGCTTAAATTTAAGCAAGTAAATGATTGAATTGAAGGAATGATGATGAAAAAAATATTATTCGGCGTGATGTTGTTGGTGGCGATGCTTGCAAATCAAGTAGTGGTAGCTGCCGCAGATTTAGAGGTAAATACCCCGGCAATTTCAGCGATTAAGGGTAGCATGCAAGCTCGCCACGCTCAGTTGGCTTCGCATTATGCAAGTGGTGCTATTGGCCTGACCAAAGATGGTCTGATTGCGGTACGTGATGCAAATGCAGTGCCGCTCAAAGATCGCGCTGCATTAAATGGTGTGGTGGCGGCAGAGAATGCAGACCGCGCCAAACTGTATCAGGAAATTGCGACAGCAAACGGCCATCCTGAATGGCAAGCTGAAATTCAAAACACCTTTGCAAGCCGTTGGATTGATAAAGCACAAGGCGGATGGTGGGTGCAGGGCGCAGGTGGTTGGACCAAAAAATAACCGAGTTCATTTAACAAGTTCATTTAATTTGGTGTTTCCTGAGATTTTAATAAAGCCCTAACCATGACCCCTACTTTAGTTTTTGATATTGAGACCATTCCAGATACCGATGGTATCCGTAGCTTATTAGATTTACCCGCTGATATTTCGGATGAAGATGTGGCAAATATTGCCTTGCATCAGCGCCGGCAACAAAATGGCACGGAGTTTTTACCGTTACATCAGCACCGCATCTGCGCCATTTCATGCGCACTGCGTGAGGGTAAACAATTTAAAGTATGGACGCTGGGCGACCCAGATTCATCTGAAGCTGAAATTATCCAGCGTTTTTTTGATGGTATAGAAAAATATACCCCGCAGATTATCTCTTGGAATGGCGGTGGCTTTGATTTGCCTGTGCTGCATTATCGCGGGCTAATCCATGGGATTAACGCAAGCCGCTACTGGGATTTAGGCGAAGATGATAAAGAGTTTAAGTGGAACAACTATATCAGCCGCTATCACACCCGGCATTTAGACTTGATGGATGTGATGGCTATGTTTAATGCGCGTGCTAATGCACCGCTAGACGATTTAGCCAAGCTGTGTGGCTTTCCGGGTAAATTAGGCATGGATGGCAGCAAGGTCTGGGATGCCTATAAAGCGGGCAAGATTGCTGAAATCAGAGATTATTGTGAAACGGATGTGGCCAACACACATCTTGTTTATTTGAGGTTCCAATTGATGCGCGGCCATTTGACGCCTGAGGCTTACGCCGCAGAAATTGATTTAGTGCGCGATACGTTATCAGGCTACACCGCACCGCATTGGCCAGAGTTCCTAGCGGCTTGGAAATAATTAGCAAAACAGTAAAGAAATAATAGGGGTTACCCCTATTATTTCTTTACCCGTTATTTTCTTGTTATTTCTTTAACTCAGGGTTAAGTGCTGCGCCCTTTGCAATTTTTCCTTTAATTTCTTTCACAGTTTCTTCAATCGCTACAAAACGCTGTGGTGTAGTCGGGTGTGATGATTTGATAGTAATGGCTTGTGAGTTATTCACGGCCATTCTGCGCCAAAAGCCAGCAGCATTATCAATATTAAAGCCGGATTTTTGCATGATGTATAGGCCTACATAGTCCGCTTCTTGCTCAAACTCAACCGAGTACGCATTGCCAGCAATGCCAGCACCCATGCGGCTAAAGTCGCCGTTGGTATTCACACCTGCAGTGGCCGCAGCAATATCCAGCAACAAACCTAAGACCCCGCCTGTCGTCGCATTTTTCTTTTTAGCTTCGATGTGTTTCATCGCATTGTGCGCAAGTTCATGGCTAAGTACTAGCGCCATTTCTTCATCGGTTTTGAAGAAGTCCATCATGCCCTTGTACATTACAATGTTGGTACCATCTGCATAAGCGTTTTTGGTGTCATCTGGCGCTAGGTGTACTTGAAAGTCACAGGACTTAACTGGTGTGATGGATACCTTCTGTTCGGCACCATCTCTTAATACGGCCAGTTCTACCGGGCCCAGGCTTTTAGCTTGCTCAGCCAGTTTTTGCGCTAGCTGTTTATCTGCATCTTTACCAACGGGTACTAGCCAGTGGTTAATAGAAACTAAAACGTCGCCTTCTTTCAGGGCTGCTTTTTCAGCCGGAGACTTCTCTACAATGTGCAGAATCTTAAACTTTTCATCCAAGTTGTATTTAGATTTGGTGACTTCTTTCCAGGCTGGCTTAAAGCCATCTTGATTCCAATAGTTAAACCCATAGTAGCCGGATGTTTTGTCGCCACATAAATCAGTGCCGTTAGTGATAATGCGTGAAGAAACATTTTGCAGTTTTTTATAGTTGCTCATGTAGTCCTCAACCACCAGTTCCTGCTGTTTTTTTGTTTCAGCGTCTGTGGTTGCGTTGCTAATAGTGGGTGCACGTGTTTGGGGTGCAGCACAGCCGATGAGTATTAAGGACGGCAGTAAGGCAGAGAGCAGCAGGGTAGATCTAACTGGAAGCATGTTGATTTCCTTATTGTTATTGTTGATTCATAAAGCGGAACGTTTTTTTATTGTTACTTCATTATTTTTCGGCATAGCAGTACCTAATTGTCGAGATCAGCGGTACTTTGCGTGTCCATTTCTAGTGTAGCAAAATAAGATAGTTTCCTCTAATACCAGCTCTGCGGTAAAATTTAGCCTATGAGAAAACGTAGAAATAAGGCGCAAGCTGAAAATATACCAGCACCAATCCTGACTGCTGTGATTGAATCACTAGACCAAGAGGGGCGTGGTGTTACCCATTATGAAGGTAAAACGATCTTTGTTGATGGTGCATTACCAGGTGAAAAAGTCACTTTCCAATCGCAACGGATTAAACCTAGTTACGAAGTGGCAAACGTGGTGGAAGTATTAAAACAGTCTAACCAGCGCGTAACGCCTAAATGCCCGCACTTTGGTGTGTGTGGCGGTTGTAAGTTACAACATTTAGATTTTGCCGCACAGGTTGCCACCAAACAGCGCTTGCTTGAGAGTGATTTATGGCATATCGGCAAGGTAAAAGCTGAAAACATGTTGCCGCCACTGTACGGCCCAACTTGGGGCTATCGCCACAAGGCACGTTTAAGCGTTAAATACGTAGAGAAAAAACAGCGAGTATTAGTTGGTTTTAATGAAAAATCAACACGCTTTGTTGCGGATATGGATAGCTGTGAAGTATTGGTGCCGGAAGTTTCTGCATTGATAGCACCGCTGCAAGAGTTGATAGTGCAGCTAAGCATTCGAGATAAATTACCGCAGATCGAATTGGCAGTGGGTGAACCAGATGCTGCTGAGCCAGACGCAAACGGGCAAACCGGCAAGTCTGTGGTGGTGTTAATTCTGCGCATTATGGCACCGTTAACCGCGCAAGATGAAACCCTGCTTAAAGCGTTTGCGGATGCGCATGGCGTGCAGGTTTGGACGCAAACCAAAGGACCAGATACTATCAAGCCGTTTTATCCATTAGACGGCAGCCAGTTGCAATACAGCCTGCCTGAGTTTGGCTTAATTTATCCGTTCAAACCCAATGAGTTTACGCAAGTGAACCCGCAAATTAATCAGGTCATGATTCGCCGCGCCATGCAGTTACTCGCACCACAGGCGCATGAGCAGATTGCCGACTTTTTCTGTGGTATTGGTAACTTCACGTTGCCTATCGCGCGCAGCGGTGCACAGGTGTTGGGGCTAGAAGGCTTGGCTAATCTAGTTGAGCGCGCAAATGAAAGCGCGCAGTTAAATGCGATTAATCACGTTAAGTTTGGCGTAGCTGACTTGTTTAAAATGACACCGGAAGCTCTAACTGGTTTAGGCCGTTTTAATAAATGGCTGGTTGACCCACCGCGTGATGGCGCGTTTGAGTTGGTTAAAGCGTTAGATGCTAGCAATCAGCCGGAATCTATTGTTTATGTCTCTTGTAACCCTGCCACTTTGGCACGCGATGCAGGTGTATTAGTGAATGAAAAAGGCTACCAATTAAAAGCAGCCGGTGTCATTAATATGTTCCCGCATACTGCGCATGTTGAGTCTATCGCTTTATTCACGCTCAAACACTAAATTTATTCTGAAACTTATCCTAGGTTGCCGTTGTAAAACGGCAACAATTTCTTACTAGCACCGCTTCACTTGATGCAAATCAAAATGCATCCGAAATTAGCTCAATATAATTCGTCCATCGAATTTGCATTAGTTAATTTATTTTTAAGTGGAGAGTTAAGATGAAGAAGTCAGTATTAGTGTTAGCAATCGCTGCTGTATTTGCCCCAATGTTAGCGCAAGCAGAAGCAGGTGACTGGGTAGTGCGTGTACGTGCTGCTAATGTAAGCCCGAACGAAGACAGTAAGTTGGGTAAAACTGTTAACAAAAACGTAGCCAACGTAATGTCACCAGGTGCTGAGTTGTCTGTAGATAGCCACACGATTCCTGAGTTGGATATTTCTTACTACATCACAAAAAACATCGCGGCTGAATTAATCTTGGCGACTGGCTCTAAACATGATGTGAGTATCAAGGGTGATGCTAACGCAACAGTTGGTAATCAATTATTGGGCAGCGTAGATGCTTTGCCACCAACATTGACCGCACAATGGCACTTTAACCCTGACCAAATGATCGATCCATACGTAGGTGCTGGTGTTAACTACACAAACTTCTTGGATAAAAAACTTAACATCAGACAAGGAGCTCTAGCTGGCTCAAAAATCAAAGTGGATAACGATAGCTGGGGTTATGCATTGCAAGCAGGTGTTGATATTAACTTGAAAGACGGCTGGTTAATTAATGCGGACGTTAAATACGTGACGATTGATACAACAGTTAAATTGAAGACAGCTAGCGGCTGGACAAAAATTGACTCACTAGACATCAACCCATGGGTGTTTGGTATTGGTATCGGTAAAAAATTCTAAAATATAGTGATGAGTTAATACTCAATCATGTAACAAGTTTGTAAGGCCTCCACGTTTGCCCCTGTTACTCCTAGCAGGGGCTTTTTTTATTATGGAGTTATATCAAGCCAGTGACCAGTTTCGGCTTAAAGCTGATGTTCAACGTTTGAATTAAGGGGCGCCGTTAGGCGTCCCGCTTGAATGATGGGTTAGGGCTTTGAAATGTGACCACAAACACCACCAGATAGTAATCCCAGGAAACAAAAGGCACTTGTAGCCACGAAAGACTGCATAGTGCCGAAAATAAGAGCTAAAGGCAATACGCCAATAAGTCCCGACATTGCCCCATAAAGTAGTCCCTGATAATGTTTTGATTGACTAGGGTTATTCATTATTGAGTTAAATATTAATCCAGCCAAACTGGCTGGAAGCACTCCAACTAAGTAAGCAAATATAATAATAACGAAAGCCCCTTGTCCAGCTCCGAGCGACATTAGCAAAAAAGGAAACGCACCTATAAGTGGCCCAGCAAATGCAAAAGTGATAAAAGTGTTACGTGATGGACGTAAAGAGGGATTAAAACGCTTTGTTTTTACGATGTTATCTGGGTGGGTGAAATAATTTAGTGCTCTTTTGCAATTAGGGCAAATGTTATATTGCCTCGCAGTATCCCAAGACTTATCAGATTCCGCTATTTGGAATTTACAACTCTCGCATGTAACCGTTCTCATATTCCCCTAACAGTAATTATAGAGACCCATGGGTCTCTATATTAATAATTGAATGTTCGTGGCGCATGGCTGGAGTCCCTTGCCTTTTCTTGGTTTTATTGTTTCTCGGTCTCTTTATTGAAATATTAATATAGAGACGCAGCAATCCTGTTTCACCGATTGTAAACTATTACCTTTTTCATCACCACTATTGAAGTCAAGCTTGGTAACTCGAAGGAACTTGGGTCCAATACGCGAGCTTTCTCATGCGCAGCCGCGGCCGCATGGTCTTGTGGTGGGTACGTAAAGAAAACTGTTGCATGATTAAAGTAAGCACTCAAATATAAAAACCACTTAGCTTGCCATTATGATCAATTCGATTGATAATAAGAACAAACGTTCTTTTCAATGATAATTATACATAAATGCAGGATATTCACACATGACTGATTTCAATAAAGTACATGAGTCTGATATTGAGAAACTGGGGCAGTTAAGAGATTACTTTTCCACCTATCGCTCGTTGCCAAGTTACAGCTACATGCAAACGCTGTTAAAGGTGAAATCAAAAAATACGATTGCCCAATTGGTTGCTCGCTTGAAGTTGATGGGGTTTCTGGAGATAGCCCCAGACAAAAAATTAAGCCCAGGGAAACGCTTCTTCGAGCGCCCTCTCTCAAGCAACACAGTGCAAGCCGGTGGATTTACTGCAACCTATAATGATGGTGTAGATTACATTACGATTGACGAGTATCTTGTTAAAAAGCCCTCAGTCACTGAATTAATTCCAGTTAAAGGTGACTCAATGAAAGACCTGGGTATCTTGGATGGAGATACTGTTATTGTTGAAAAAAGACCTTTTGCCAATATTGGCGATATCGTTGTTGCAATCATTGATGATAAATTCACCATCAAGACCTTGGGTAAAGAAAAAGATATGTTTGTACTTATCCCGGCCAATAAAGACTTTGACATCATCCGACCTAAAGAGCAATTTGCAATCTATGGTGTTGTTGCCGGACAGTTTAGGAGTTACTAGCAACACTGACTATGCAACACACTAGAAACTGAAATATGGAGCTCAATTTGAAAACGTTATCGATAATCGTATTTTTACTAGCTTTGTACGGTTGTAGCAGCATACCAACTGGGGATAGCGACAATTGGATAGGACATACCGAATCGGGAGAAGCTTCTTTTTACGATGACAAATTTCAGAATCGAAAAACGGCTAGCGGAGAGCGGTATAACCATAGTTTAAAAACAGCGGCTCATAACAAAATCCCTCTCGGTTCAAGCGTAAAGGTAACGAACAAGAGTAATGGCAAAAGCGTCGTTGTAAAAGTAAATGATCGTGGCCCTTTCGCAAAAGGTCGAGTTATTGATCTTTCAAAGTCTGCATTCAGTAGTATTGGCAACCCGACTTCTGGTGTGATAAACGTTAGTATAGAAGTTGTACAGTAGCTCATAACAATTTGTTCAAGCGTGGTGCTGTTTCGTGGCACAACTTAGGCATGTAGCGTCCGCTTTGGGTCGAAAGCAGTCATTAGATAAAACAACATACCCTATTAAAGTCATCAGCTAACACGAGAAGTGAGATTTCAATAAAAATAGAGCCTACAAAATGCTTGATAAACAAAAGCCTAGCTAAATTAGCTAGGCTTTTGTTTAGAGCTTTAAATAGTTGAGCTAGATAATGATTTAAATGATTTTTGAGAACCTAGCGCGATTGCGGTCGGTTTGCAGGTAGCGGTCAAATACCATCCCTACTGCACGTACAAAGAACCAGCCAAAATCGGTCACTTGCAGGCTATTTTCATCTAACGTGACCATGCCGGTTTTTTCTAGCTCTTTAAGTGCTTCTAGTTCATTAGCAAAGTATTGTTTAAAGTTAATCATGTAGGCAAGCTCGATAGCTTCATATTGCAGCTCACCTTGGCACATAATGGCCATGATGACCGCACGGCGCACTAGATCGTCGCGGGTTAGTGCTAGGCCATGTACAATAGGAAATCTGCCTTGGTTAAGGTAGTCGTAATACTCCTCTAGTGTTTTTGCATTTTGGCTATAAGTTGCCCCAACACGGCCAATGGCAGAAACACCTAGGCTGATTAAATCGCAATCTGGTTGTGTGCTGTAGCCTTGGAAGTTTCGATGCAATCTACCTTGGCGCTTGGCAATTGCCAGTGCGTCAGTAGGTAGGGCAAAGTGGTCCATGCCCACATACACGTAACCTGCGTTAAGGAATGTCGCAATCGCATTGGATAGCATCGCGATTTTTGCAGATGCTGCAGGTAGCTCATAAGTATCAATTCTGCGTTGTGGTTTAAAGCGTTCAGGCAAATGCGCGTAAGCATACAGTGCAATTCTTTCTGGCCTGAGCTCTACAATTTGCGCCAAGGTTTTTGAAAATGACTCAGGCGATTGCTTAGGTAAGCCATAAATCAAATCCACATTGACTGAATCAAACTGCAAGCGTCGTGCAGCTTCAATCAGTGAAAATACTTGCTCAGCAGGCTGGATGCGGTGCACGGCTTTTTGCACTTCTGGGTCAAAATCCTGCACCCCAAAGCTTAAACGGTTGAAGCCAAGTGAGGCTAAATGCGCCAGACGCTGTTCATTGACAGTGCGAGGGTCAACCTCGATTGAATATTCTCCATTAGGTGCTAACACAAAGCTGCGGCGTATCATCGCCATCAGTTCACTGAGCTCTTCATCACTGAAAAACGTGGGTGAGCCGCCACCTAAGTGCAACTGTGAAATGGTTTGACCTGCACCCAAGTGCTCAACATGTAAATCGATTTCACGGCTTAAATATCTTAAATACTCTACGCTACGCTCGTGATGCTTGGTCACGATTTTGTTGCATGCACAGAAAAAGCACAGTGATTCACAAAATGGAATATGCACATAAATCGAGAGCGGCAGTGTTAAGCCGCCAATACGGCGCTGCGCTAGCGTTTGCTTATAAGTCTCTTCTGTAAATGCTTCAACAAATCGGTCTGCCGTGGGGTAAGAGGTGTATCTAGGGCCAGAAACGTCAAATTTTTGCAAGGTTTCAGGCGTTAGCGTCGGTACCGTATTTTTTGCCTCAACCGCTGTGTTGGCAGATTGATTGCTAGGAAAGTTGATTGTATTGTTGGCAACCATGATTGTGACTCCTAAACCGTTTGGTTTATCCTGTAAATATAAAATGCACTCCGCACTATGGCGTTTAATTGAACCCTAAAATGAGGTGCTTTGCTGCAGTTCGCCTAGCTACAGCGCATTCTTTTTACGATGAAAACCTAATATTTACAGGGCAAACTACAGGCCTATACTTTGCCATCACTGTAAGTAAAAGCCTTTGATGCACATCAAAAGATAATTATGAAGTGACGATTATTTAATTCACTGGCGGCAAACTGCCGAAAGCGGTATATTTAATGAAATCGTATGAGTGGGCACAGTATGCAACCTGTTTTAAATCTAGAAGCCATTAAAGTCGCTTGTTCTAACTGCAATCTGCGCGAGCTGTGCATGCCTGTGGGCTTTGATGTCGAAGAAATGAAAAGGCTTGATGAAGTGGTTGAAAAGCGCCGCCGGGTTAAGCAGGGCGAGTTGCTGTTTAATAGCGGCGATACGTTTACTTCGCTATATGCGATACGGACTGGTTTTTTTAAAACCTGTGTGACCAGTGAAGATGGCCGTGAGCAAGTGACTGGCTTCCAAATGGCGGGTGAAATTATTGGCATGGACGGTATTGTGAGTGACCGCCATAACTGTAATGCCGTGGCGTTAGAGGATGCAGAAGTCTGCGTGATGCCGTTTGCCACAGTGGAAGACCTGTCACGCGAGTTACCTGCGCTACAAAGACACGTACATAAAATTATGAGCCGTGAAATCGTACGTGAGAATAGCGTGATGATGTTGCTAGGCAATATGCGTGCGGAAGAGCGCTTAGCTGCATTTTTGCTTAATCTTTTGCAGCGTTTGCATGCCCGCGGTTTATCACAATCTGAATTAGTGTTACGGATGACGCGTGAAGAAATCGGCAGTTATCTGGGTCTTAAATTAGAAACAGTGAGTCGTGCTTTTTCTAAGTTTAGTGAAGACGGCATTATTGAAGTGAAACAGCGTTACGTCAAAGTATTGGAACCTGACGCGTTGAAAAAAATATTCAATCCGCAAACCTATTAATTAGTGTGCGGGTGAAGTTTAAGCATTGCAATCGCAGCCGCTCTGGCATCATCTTTAAAGTAGTGATTTCTGCATGACCACAAAAATTCATCTAACCACCACTGATCATAACCGTGATGTCGTCGGGCTTAAGTATATTTACCCGGTGATTTCACGGCGCGCTGGTGGCGTGTCTGTCGGCGTTAACTTGAATGTCAATAATGCCTGTAACTGGCGTTGTATCTACTGCAACGTGCCTAATCTGACCCGCGGATCACCGCCGCCAATAGAGTTGGACGTATTAGAACAAGAACTGCGTGGCTTTTTGCATGACCTGCTGCATGGTGATTTTATGCAGCGCCATGTCCAAGAGGGCGACCGTCAGCTTAAAGATATTGCATTCTCTGGTAATGGCGAGCCTACCAGCGTGAAAGAGTTTCCACAAGTGCTGACATTGGTGGAAAACGTACTGCGTGATTTTGACTTGCTAGGCAAAATTAAAGTGCGACTAATCACCAACGGCAGTTTGATGGATAAGCCTTTAGTGCTGGAGAGCATGAAGCATCTGGCGCAACTGAATGGCGAAGTTTGGTTTAAGGTGGATGGCGGCTCTAAAGCTGCTATTGCACGTGTGAATGACGTTAACCTTAATCCTGAGAGCCACTTACAGCGCTTGAGGCAATGTGCAGAGGCTTGCCCAACTTTTATACAAACCTGCATGTTTTTGTTAGATGGCGTGCCGCCTAGTGAAGCCGATATAAATGACTACCTAGCCTTGATTAGTCAGGCAAAAGATGTGATTAAAGGCGTGCATCTTTATGGGCTAGCGCGCCGTTCAGAGCAGGCTGAAGTGGATAGACTGTCACGCCTACCTGCTGAGTGGTTAGAAGCCGTGGCACAGCGTATCCGAGAGTGCGGTATCACTGTGTATGTGAGCCCTTAGTTCAATTGAGAGAGCCTAACGAAGCTGCATAAAATATCATGACAGATATCTTGTCTGTGTAACATGCATGGGCAGTCCAAAGTTGGAGTGAGGTGTTACTTCTTTAGGGCAAGCCCACAGCCTAGCTTGAATGATGGGGTAGGCCTTTGGCACATTCATTCTCGGCAGCCTCACTTAGATATGTAATCCCAGGTAATTGACTAATTTTCTTCCCTGCTTCAAGGTCTGCTTCCAGTTGCTCTTTTTGAGCAGAGTATTGCTTCAAGCAGTTCAAACGCAGTTGTTTCTCCTCTGATGAAATATCATGAGCTGCTAAGCGCGCATCTATGGCCTTGATTATATTATTAATAGTTTGAATCCGAGATTTAATAGGGTATGCGCCGGCTTCGTAAGGTTGAAAACTCTCGGCGCTTGCCGTGAGAGACAAAATGAAACAAAAAGTTACCAACCAGTAGATTGAAGCAAGATGCATACTTAATGGCCTAATGTAGAGCTAATCGGTGCTACGCGGCTTTATAGCGTAGCGTTCAGTGACCGAAGGAAGTGAAGTTGAGCGATGAGTTGGTCACCTCAACGTAGTGATCAATATACGGTCTCGTTTTTACGCGCGACGAGGATATGTTTTCCCAGTCTGCACCTCCCATTCAGCAATCTTTTTTTCCATGGCCGGAGCGATTTCCTGTTCAAGTATTTCGCTCATGCTCCGTGCAGTGATAGGAGGAAGCGCCGATTCCGGGGCTGATGGCCCTATCCAGCCACCCATGGTAGGCAAAAAGTTGGAGTAGATGATTTCCCCTTTTACAGCGCGAGCAATTTCGGTAAGTCTGTCCGCTGGGCTTAAGGACTGCTCACTCAGGTTGGGTATCACCTGAGGCGACTCGACGGTACCAGCGTCAGAAACCGTTGCAATGAGTTTTCCATTGACGATCACCTGACCAATGGGCTGATACTGATGAGCTTTGGCGTAATTGAAATTGACGTTCTCGCGTGCCTTCTCTTGTTGTTCCCTGAGCTTGACCTCGTTGACTTGTGCTTCCGTCATTTTTACGGCAATCAGCGGCCTACCTTTGCTATTTACCATTTCTTCAATGCTATAGACCGGCCCCTCCACTCGATACAGATTGGTGGAATGGGGATTGTTGAGGACACTCACGTTTTCAGCGGCGAGGCGCTCCTGGGCTGCTTGTGAAATAGTCGTTGTGTCGGTAGTTTTTTCCACCGGAGTGGCGACCGTTTGCCGTTTGAACAAAAGATTGTCCGTTACCGATGTTGCGAACGTTGCTTTAGATTGTTGAATGATCATGACTTTCCTATCCTATGAGTGTCAACCGTGGGCCTAACGTAAAGGTGAGCGGCGCTGCGCGGTTTTATGTGCAGCGTCCGACTCGACCGTTTGGTTAGCCATGATTGTTATCGTTTCTTATTTAATGCAGAACATGCCATTCCTGCTTTGTGAATATCAGCGGTGGATTTCTTTGATACATCTTGAAAGCATAATTTTAATAGATCGCTCTTTTCTAATTTGATAAGTTCATTCAATAATAATTCATCTTCTTTTGACATCGGTTTCTGTGTATTACTTTTCTCCAATATTTTGTATTGGATAGAGCAGTTAAAATAGGATTTAGCACCATTTTGAGTTGTATCAGACTCAATTATTGAGCCTTGGTCATAAACTTTATCTCCATCTCTCTGAAGAACCTTCATGTTTACATAGTTATCGCCTAAAAATACCATCGCTGCAACGGATGGGTAGTACTTACGTAAAGCCAGAAAAACTTGATTAGGAGGTTCTGAAAAATAAAATCCCCAAT